>Ga0209099_1003793_pt1 | contig 11991 bp, 12 predicted proteins | sample AD_JPNHW2_MetaG_FD_184430 | JGI IMG/M metagenome (GOLD analysis project Ga0209099, IMG submission 184430) | Active sludge microbial communities of municipal wastewater-treating anaerobic digesters from Japan - AD_JPNHW2_MetaG (SPAdes) (version 2) | ecosystem: Engineered > Bioreactor > Anaerobic...
GAGCAATCTTTCAGCCTGACAATTCTCTTTCCATTCTTTTGATAGGTATTCAAACTTGGTAAGAGTGGACTGATATGTACCTAAGATAGTTGCCACCTTAATCTTCCTCATCAAATCTTCTTCTTTATCTTCGGCACGTGCTACAACTTCTGATAAGTTACAAAATTGTTTTGATCTCAAAATTATTTCTCCACAAGGATTTGTCCCCATCTCTCCTATATAATTCTTTGAAACTTCTAATCGTCTTGCTGGCAAAGATTTGTATAGTGATCCTCTATTAAAGATTCCTCTTTCCCCTGCTCCTGACTCCATCAATGCGATCCATTCTCGCAAAAATTCTGTTTCTGATGGTTTTGTGTTGTAAACAGCTGAGTTATTCGCAAGCATTCGTTGTCCTTCATTAATCCAAAATTGCCCGATTTTTGCATCTCTCATTTCGGTATCGTCCAAATCAGATAGTGATATGAGGGCACTTCGTCGAACTCCTCCAGATACTACACATTCCCCTATTTTACAAATAATGTCATGGGCATCGATATTTCTAAGGTGTCTGCCTTGTCTCTTGATGATTCTTTCTCTGGTAAATCCCAATAATTCTATGAGAGGTTTAGGACCAGAACTCTTTCCACCAAAAGTTTTTAGTCTAGCACCAGCTGGTCTTAATTGTGAAAAATCAAATTCTACATCTTCACCAGAAAACCATGTCTTCATACCAAATGATAGAGCATCTGCCCACCCTTCTTTACTATCAGGCACCACATAAGTTGGGATTTTTTTACCGGATTGAACTTTGATTTGAGGAAGGGATTGGATGTTGTTACTCTCAACAGAAAAACCAACTCCTGTTCCGCACATTAATATGTATAATATCTCTGCAAAATCTTGAATTGAAGATGGTGCTACGAAAGAACAGTTATATGCACAAACATTTGTGCGGTCAGCTGCAGGACCAGCGAATTGCATCAATCTCATAGAAGGCATCGCCTCTTGTTTCAAAATCGTTTCTCTAATTTCTTTGTATTCACTCTCTTTTAGTTTGTCTCCGATTTTTCCTTTCATGAAATTTATATATCGATCGACTGTTTCTACCCATGTTTCTCGTCTACTTTCTGCATCTATCCACTTTGCGTATGAACGATAGTAAACAAATTCTGAAAGAGGGTTTCTAAAATATTTTTTACTCTCTTCTGCTAGCTTTTTTACTTTTTCTGGAACAAGTAGACCTTGTTCTCTTAGTCTTGCTCTCTCTTCACGATAAAGGATGTACTCCTTCGAAGCCTTCACATAGTCCGAAAGCATTAATTCTTGCTCAACAATATCTTGAATGTACTCAATTTTTGGAACAAATCCTTTTTCTTCTTTTGCTTTCTTACTAAGCACAGACAAAACTCTCTTGGCAACATTCATTGCCTCTTCCACTGAGCCTTCTTGGCTGGCAAGCATCGCTTTATTAATAGCATTAGCAATTTTTTCTATCTCAAATGGCACGATAGAACCATCTCTCTTCTCAATACTCTTAATAAAAATATTCTTGTCAGGTTTTTTATTTGTTTTTTTAGTTGCGACCTTTTTTGCTGTAGGATTTTTCTTTTTTGAAGGCATATCTTTTATAAAAATTAACTAATAAAAATTCTAAAAAACGAACTTGTAGTTATCATTATACATTCTTCTCAAAAATAAGACCAAGCTATTCTTGCCAAAAAAGACACTAGAAAAAACTATCAGCATTTCGTCAATAAAGTTTTTTTTAACTCCAAAAAACACCTACAAAATATAGTCTTTTTTGAGTTTTTTTTACAATATTTTTAAGTTTTAAAAAATAAACAGAAATGCTCAATGGTCTTCAAAAAATAGCATTTTTTGAACCAATTTTCTTAAATAAAAGAGCCTTTAAATATGTTTTGTTTTAGAGCTTTTCCAGGAAAAATAGCTAAAGAATAGGAAAAACGAGAACATTAGAGTAAACCAGTACACATTCCAATTATTGAACGAATTTTCCACAAATATCTTCCAAATGTTCTTAAATAAAGAGTAGTGGTTAATGAAAATATCCCAACTGTTAAATCGTAAGAAACGTCCTATATAAATACCAAGGCTTATCAACAGAATAAGCCCAGCAATTACTACTGTCGTCCATTTCTTAGAAAGAAATTTCCTGATTATTTCTTCCATATGAAATAATGAATAGAAAAAGAAAATCATACCAAGATAAGCGGAGCTAAATAGAAGAATTGTATCAAATAGTATTGGGACTGTTCTTGACTCCCCTAAATGGATAAGATCAGTGACTAAATACGGAGCATTCGGAATAAAAAGAAGCCACAACAAAAAACCAGGGATAAAGACCAATTTCAAATATTTACTCTTGTGTATTTTGAGCATAATAAAACTAACAAAGAGAGGAATGAAAGCTAAAAATAAATTCCACAAAATATAAACAAAAGAATACTTCCCCCAAATAATTATTCTTAGAAGATTAAAGACGAGCGCTATCACTAGTAAATAGAGAGCCGATTTCACTGCCCCATCTTTAAGCAAATCTATTTTGTTTAATTTTAAATTTCTCATCGTCATTGAGACATTATATCATGCTCTAATAAATTTTTGTCACGACAAAAAATTAGAACAAGAACAACTTATCAATAGTAGTCCCTAAAGCTTCGGCTACATCATGAGCCAACTGTAGAGATGGATTGTATTTGTTTTGCTCAAGAAAAATTATTGTCTCCCTCCTAACCTTGGCTTTTTTAGCAAGTTCATCTTGAGTTATATTTAATTTATTTCTTAATTCTTTTATATTGTTTTTCATATTTTATTTACATTCAACTTGTGGAACGTCAAAACTTGGATTGCCATGCTTAACCCATTGTCCATTTTCGCAAATCCAATTGTCTTCCCCACTAAAAAATCTAACACTAAAAAAGCCAGCAAATATGGCTACTAGGATTACAAAAATTATGTAGTTTTTGTGTTTAGAAAATGCTTCTTTATTGTAAAAACGAAAAATTAAAGAATATATAAACATAAGAAGACAGGTAGAATACGCAAGTGTCATTCCTATTGGTTCATAAAAAGGATTTAAATCTTTTGAGGCATAGAGGACAAGCATTACAATCACAGCTATCCAAGAATAAATCTGTATTGCCATTAAAGCGGCTTTTCCACCTAGAGCCTTGTCTCTTTCATCTACCATTATTTCTTTAACTTTTCTTCTTAAGTAGATAAGCAAAAGTGAAGATACGTCTAGGGTTATTATAGGAATTAAATAGTTATCTAAAACAATAGCTTGTCCAAAGACAATTGCTGTAATAACAACTATTATTAATCTTATTTTTTGATATTGTTTATTTGACATAATAATTTAAACGTTAGAAATAATTAACACACTTCCAATGTTATATTTTTCTAACACGGTTGTCAAGCGTATTAGAAAATAAGCAAACGTAACCATTTACTTATTTATTCTTTGGTGCTGTAGTAGAGGATGTTAGAACTATTTTTAAGAGAAGAAACGATGCAGCAATTTATATTCCGGAGTTCCAACCTATTATAATGGTCTAATTTTACCCTGCTCTACTTCTCACTATTTTAATAAATCCTTTATTTTTCAATTACATATTTCATAGTTATTGAGTTAGAAAGTTTCTTCGCATTACCGTGGCTTAAGAGCCCAAGACAGGACTGGACCGTTTCTTTTTTGCCTTCCCTTTGTCTAATATGTTTTAACATTCTGCGTTTAGTTATGGTTCTTACTATCCGATGGTCGGGAAAATGGACCCACCCGAGAAAATCAACTCCAGAGACAAGAGTTTTTATAAAAACCTTGTCTGGATGAAGCAATAATTTGAGCCGTATCTCAAGAAAAATTGCTACTTGTGGCAATAAGTTTTCAAGCCATTCTTTTTTGTCAGACATAATAACAAAATCATCGGCATAACGAATATAGTATTTTGCTTTTAGTTTATGTTTTACAAACTGGTCAAACTCATTCATATAAATGTTCACAAGTATTTGTGATGTTAAATTGCCAAGAGGTAACCCAACATCTTTTTTTGTAGATTGGAAACTTACAATAATTTCAAATAATAACGAAATTATATCTTTATCATAAATATATTCTTTAATTATTTCAACAAGTATTTCCTGGTCTATTGACCCAAAAAACTTTCGTATATCACCCTTCAAAACCCAGCAAGTTTTTGTATTGTTTTTTGATACTTTATTTGAAAACACCCGAAACCTCCGCATTGCTTTATGCGTTCCCTTATTTTTCCTACAAGAATATGAGTCGGCTATAAATGTTCTATCAAAAAATGGATAAAGTTCGCGATAGAGTGCGTGATGAAGTAATCTGTCCCGCACTTTTGCTTTATGTATGCTTCGTGGTTTAGGGTCAGATATATTAAATGCTTGGTAATCAGAATGTTTATATGTTTTATTTGAGAGTTCGCTGTGAAGTTTTAAGATATTAGTCATCAAGTTTCTTTCAAACTCTAAAACATCTTTCCTTGATTTTTTGCCTTTCAAAAACTCCTTCCAAGCAAGGAGGAGATTTTCAGTAGAAATGATATATTGATATGTATGACTAAATTGTATACGAGACATAGTAATGATTTTACCCCCCCCCCGCTTTTGCCCCTACTGGCAAAAGCAAAAATGACTTATCTAATTTGGATTACTTTTTACCAAACTCTGCCTAAAATACACAAACACTCTCTAGGACAAAAAATTGATACTATCTTTGTGGAAATTATAGAAGCAATTTCTATTGCTAGTTTTTTATCTAGAGAAGAAAAACCTCCGTGGGTCCGACTAGCGATAAGAAAAACAGACACCTTAAAAATACTTTTGATGGTTCTATGGGAAATTAAAGCATTAGATGATAAAAAATATATTACTCTTTCTGCAGGGATAGATGAGATAGGCAAAATACTTGGTGGTTGGAATGGACAACTTATAAAACAAAACTCTCCCAAATAAATAGTGAGAGAGAAATGAAAAGATTTGCGAAGACGGAAAACAAAACGGTTGTTAGCATTCCAGAAATTGACAGAATTGCCATTGTTGCCATTGAGCCACAAATCATCGTCATCGTGTTCAACGTTGAAGATGTTGAGGTTGCCATCCGAGTCGGTAATGTATAGTAAGCCATCTAACCCACCACCCTTTGAATACTCTCGGGGTTGAACCTTATTCGTGATATAAAATCACCCAGCTTTCTACACCAAGTATCTTCATTTTTTGAAGTTTCTACATACATCACTCTATTTGAAACCGTGGTCGCAAATACTCTCGATGTATGGATACTGGGTTCGGTAGCGGAAAACCTTAATCTTCCACATATTCACCTACTACCATATTTATTTTAGCACAAAAAAATAACCCCTGTTTTTTTAATTATACAGGGGTCATAGAGGTTGTGTGATACTTCAAAAACTTTTTTAAGGACAAAGTCCAAAGGGTCAAAAGAGACCAAAGTAAACAAGGTCCAAGTGCTACTTGCGAAGACGGAAAACAAAACGGTGGCTAGCACGCCAGAAATAGACAGAATAGCCAAGGCTGCCATAGAGCCACAAATCATCGTCATCGTGCGCAACGTCGAAGATGTTGAGGCGGCCACCCGAGTCGGTAATTGGTTCCATTGCAATACACAGGTGTTCGCCCTTGGGCTGGTCTTTGTATTGCAAACGCAATTGTGGACCGACTTCATTGGGACAAAGTTCCAAGCCAAGTTCTTTGGCTTTAGCACAGATACCCTTGTAAGTGGCACCGTTTTTGAAACCAAGGTCAGCTACTGAAACATTCACCAACTGGATTTCTTCTTCTGCTCCAGCTACTGTAAATGCGGGTTTGTCGAGGATGTCGTTTGCCCAGTCGCCGGTTTTGAAACCATTTTTTTTGAGTGCCTTACGAAACTCATCGGCATTTTTGTAATTGCCGAGTTTAATAGTTTTCCATACATTGAACAAGGTTTTTTCATCCGATGGAACCTTCACAATAGTTTTGCCAGAAAGAAAGTCCATTACGCCTTCTATTCCACCTAGTTTGTTTAAAACTGCTTCAATTTGTCCTAGGGTAAAATCATTGTATTTCATAATAAAAGTATTATGAGCTTATAGCTCTTTTTTCTTACTTCCCGTAAGTGGGACTAGACAACAGTCATAGCCAGAAAATACCTATAAATAAGCACCTTTTGGCTATGACCATTATACGCAAGTAGATTTCAAGGAACTACCTAATAGTATATCATATTTGACAGAAAAGTCAATGTTTTAGTATGACAAAAAACACCTTATTTTATAAGGTTTTTATCATTATTTTATTCTTGGGTGCCGTGGTGGAGGATGTTAGAACTATTTTTGAACAAAGAAATGATACAACTATTTATATCCCAGTTTATCAACAAAATATTTAATCCATTCCCCTCTCAATTGAATTTGATTTAGTTCATCTACAGAAAACCATTTTATATCCAGAATATCATTTCCTATACATAAACTACCACCAGTGATTTTTGCTTGAAAAATAGTTAAATTTATTATATTGTCATCAAAATTACTCGTACTCTTAAATTCTCTTCCTTGAAGTTCTAAGGTTTTATTTTTATCCAGAGAAACATTTAACCCTGTTTCTTCTTTTGTCTCTCTTATAGCTGTTTCTTTTTCATTTTCATTTTCCTCACTATGTCCAAGGGGTAGTGACCAAAGACCATAAGCTTCTTTGTGTTTTTCTTGAACTAAAAGAACCTTTCCATTTTCAATAATTAAACACCCTGCAAAATTTTCTATTTTCATATAAAAAGTATATCAGAGTAGAACTAAATCTACCAAGCTGCACAAAGATATTATTTAGAAATTTCACGCTGGGTGCCTACACCCACACCCATTTTTTTATTGCAGGCTTTGGCTTATTCTTTTCCGTAACACAGATAAAGCTCGACCATCTTTCTTAATTGAAGCTTCTCTCTTTCTGGCATCATTTTCATTAGAATAAGCTTCATAATATTTAAGCTCAAATGGTAATCTAGGACGAGTAGAGTTTACTTTACCACTGTTGTGGTCTAAAAGCCTGCGTCGTAAATTATTTGTAGAGCCAAAATACAAATTATTATCTTTTTTACTTTTTAACACATAGAAATAAAACATATACATATTATATATGATTTACGACTATAAAAATATAGGTGTGGGTGCCTACAGAGACTCGAACTCTGACTAAGAGATCCACAGACTCTTGTGCTAACCATTACACTATAGGCACCATAAAACCACTCTGTGGTTTTATATTTATACCAAAAAAACGTTAAAAAATCTAGACCCCTTGTGCTTGGGTTTTTTCTACTATGTTTTGTTCACAGATTGTTCCTTTTGGAAGAGTGCTGATTTCTATATCCCCACCTTTGCTGTCTATACAATAATATCTATTAAACTCTTCCGAGGTTGCTATATTTTCATAATCATCCACCAACGGAATTGAAAAAGACCAGTCCGTTAAGTTTGAGTAACAAGATCCAGTGCCTTTAGTTAACCCAAGAACGTAGTTCAAGAAAGATGATATTTCACTAACTGGAGTAATTGCAGATTTAGGATGACCAGTTGGAGAAAAGAGAGAACCTGAAACAGGGTTCATACAACTTCCTTTCAAGTTTGAACTGTTTCCATACTTCTTCTCAACCTTCTTAAGATTGAGGGCTAGTGTATTAAATTCTTTTACTTTGTTTTTAACACTTTCTATTTTTGAATTTTTAACAAAATCACTTATCTCTGCATATCCAGAAGGCATTTCAATCTTATTTTCTACGTTGAAATCAAAATAAGTTACTTTTAGAGAGATACTCATTGTTCCATCACCGATACTTTTATCTTCGAAACCTAATATCTTGGTCATTGGAGTATCCAAAACTATACGATATTGGTAAATTGCATTATTACCCTTCCCTACCCACACATCAAAAGAAGAAACATTTGTCGAGCTAACGAGTAAGTCAATATTTGCTAAATCATTTTCATTAATATCTCCTGCAAATTTCTCAACTATTTTTTTCATTAAGTTTTTGAATAATTCTTTGTCTGGATTAATACTATAATGTAAAGTGTTTATTCCTTTTATCATCTCCTCGCCTTTTTTGGTTATTTGAACATTCTTAATCAAATCATCATAATTCCCGAGTGTTTCTTGATCTAAATAAGAAGAAACTCCACTTGAGATAATTTTCTGTAGATTAATCTTTTCAATAATTTTATTGGTTTTAGGTCCAAACAAAGATGAGACTAAGTAAAATTCTTCGTTGTTCACCTTCACAGAACCTTTCAAAGATGTTGGCTCTTTTAATGCTCCTGATAAATCAGGGAAATTCAAATATAAAGCATTCCCATCATTATATATTCTTCCATTTATGAATTCTTCTAGAACTGTTCCACTAATAGAAATTGAATTATCGGATGTGATAACTCCGTCCTGTTTATTAAAAATCGCATTTGATCCAAAAACTAAATTATCTTTATCCAAGGAAGGAACTGCCTCACCGGTTAAAAGGCCTGCAGATATGTTGGCAAAGGAAGGAACTTTTAGTTCAAGTACGGTTTCAGCTTTATAAGAATTTAAGGATGCTAGAAGCTGAGAATTTTTAACTATCAAATTCCTAGGGTCTTTATTAATAAATGGAATGTTTAAATTACTGATATTAATCTTATCTGTAACTAGAGCCCAAGCAAATCCTCCACCTACTACCAAAATCAATAATACAAGAGCGATTATTTTAACTAATTTTTTACTAATTATACTTTTTGTTGGGACTGAACCACCTTCACTCTTTGCTTTGTTAATAGCTTCTTCAATATCTTTTGAATAAGTAGAGACTGGTGATATCTTTGGTAATCCATCAATAGCAAATCCTTTCTCTTCTTCTAGAAGTGTGTTTTCTTTTAGAGGAATTTCTCCACCGTTTATTTTTTCAAAAATTTCTGGACCACTTACGGGGGTTTCAACTTTTGGTTCTTCTTCTACTACTTCAGGTGCTTCAATTTCTTTTACAGGAACAGCTTTGGGTAACCAAATTTTAGATTGACCATCTCCGCTTTCTAATTCATTCGCATTCAAAATCGGATCAACTAGTGGTTCTTCTTCTGGTTCAACTTTTTCCTTAGGAATAATTTCATCTGGTGTGGATCTAGCATCTAGTCCTTCTATATTTATAGGTTCTGACACTGGTATGTTTTGAGAACTAAGCTTTTGTTCTATCATCTTTTTAAGCTCAGACAAATCACTTATTGGGGCTGGTTCATTTTCTACCGTTACCTCAGGTTTTTCCTTATCTGGTTCTGTTTTTGATTCAGCTACTTCACTCAAAGCTATTACAGGTTCAACATTTTTAATTTCTTCAACTATCGGCTCTGTGTTTACTTTGTTTAGATCAATTAGAGCAGGTTCCTCTTTAACCAAAGACTCTTCTTTTGTTTCCACCTTAATCTCCTCTTTAACTTCAGGCTGTAAGCTTGCATTAAATTCATTTTGACCGTCCTCGTCGTTCTCATTTTTTTCTATAATAATATTAAATGGATTTACAACATCAACAAGATCCTTTTTGGCAGGTGAAGAATTTTCTCTTATATACTCGTTGAAGTCGAATTCTGGTTTTTCTTCAACTTCTGGTTCTTTAGTATAATCTCTAGTTTTTATAATTACAGGCTGACTAACAACCTCTGGTTTAATTTCTACTTCTCCCTTCTTGGGTTCAACTATTTCTTTCTTTTTTGCAACAACTGGAAAATCCTTTTTCGCCAATGGCTCTGCATCTAAATCTATAGGCTCTCGATACCTATCTGCCAAGGATTGTTCATTCTCATCAATTTCTGGACTAGAAATGTCATCACCTTCTTCTCGAGATATATTTTTTTCTCTGCTTCGAAGTTCATTAACTTTATAAAAACCTTCTTCTATGTCTTCTGGGTGCCAACCTACACTCTCAAGATTAGAGGTTATTAAATCATTAGATATATTATTATCTTGTTGTTTTCTAATATAAGAAATAAGATCAGCTGTTATCATGATTTTATTATAACATTCTTAAAAGATTTTAGTAAATAAAAAACAGAGACATAACATGTTTCTGTTTTTGCACAAAGCTTCACTTTGTGCCCGGGAGAGGACTTGAACCTCCAAGCCTTGCGGCACTAGCACCTCATACTAGCATGTTTACCAATTTCACCACCCGGGCATTGTTATTTATTATTTTTTTGTTGTTGTTTTTCTTGTTTAAGAACCTTTTTTATTTTTTCTTTTTTCCGAGACAAGCAAACAACCTTTGGATTATAATACATATTTTTAATTACTTCTAGGGATTCTTTTTTTGCGTATTTTAAATTGTGGGTATTTCCTAGTTTACTATGTGTAATATGTCCTTTTACTCCAAGTCTTTTTCTTAATTCTTCCCTTAGCCAATTAATGTATTCAATACTACCAGAAGTAAATTCTAGATAAAACATATAACTCGAGCACCACCTTTTGTCCCAATAAGAATAAAATGACCCATCACCATCAAAACACCCCCTCAAAAAGTCGAAGAAATACTTATCTGGTACTTTTACCTTACTAATAGTCAAAGACTTTTTTGGTGATAATCCAATAGACAAAAGAAAATCATAGAAAATCCTATTTTTAAATTGAATTCTTAAATTCTTATTACCTTTACCGTTTATTTTTTCCCCTATTTTAAAATTAAAACCTACACATTTAGAAAAATTCATTAACTGTTCTTTGTCTTTGGAGGTCAAATCTACAAGAAGTCCATCTTTTGATAAGTAACCGTCTGTTGCAAGCAACCCAATCGCATAGGCTAAACCAGAAGTCCATTTTGTACTTATTATTGCTTTTGGCTTTGGTCCTCTCTTTACCATATTAACATTTTATCACCTCAAAGAGAAAACGTCTACTAGTTTTTTTCAATAATAAAACCCGACTTTTGTCGGGGTTTTATTATTCTTCTACTTTTGTATTTTCTTCTTCAACTACAGCGTTTTGTTCTTTAGCAATAGTTACACTCTTTAGTCTCTTTCTTACTTCTTTAACTGCCTTGTTTCGAATTGAGTATAGTTTACTTCGTCCTGTCTTTGCTTTCTTCAATATTTCTATTTTTCCTATATTAGGAGAGAAAAGAGGAAATATTTTTTCTACACCAACACCCATTGAAACTTTTCGCACAGTGAAAGTCGCACCTGCTTCTTTGCCATGCTTTCGGCATAAAACAAGTCCTTCAAAAGCTTGCAGACGAGTCTTTCCTTTTTCTATGATTTTACTCCAGACACGAACAGTATCTCCTGATTTAAAATCAAGGTTTTTTCGTTCATTTAACTCTACTGGTGTAAATTTTGACTTTGTTATTTCCATGGGCTCTACTTTATCATATAAAGCTATTTTATGCAATCCCCCTTTATTCTAGGCTGTATTTCTTTACAACCTTCTCAAAATCTACAGGCAAAGGAGAAATGACTGTTTTTCGCTCACCATTTGGCAATATGAAATTTATTGAATACGCATGAAGAGCTAGTCTGTTCACACCTAAGGATTTTTCTTTTGAACCTCTGTAAATAGGATCTGAAACTACAGGGTGATTAATATACCTCATATGAACACGTATCTGATGGGTGCGTCCTGTTTTAGGATAAGCCTCAACATATGTAAATTGATGTTCTTGGTTCTTCCTGCCTTCTTCGGTTTTCGTGTCAGAAAACTTTTTTAAAATTATGTACTCGGTTATAGCATCACGAACAGGTTCCTTTGCCCCTCGTCCTGCAGTGTAAGCCCTAATATCATTTGACGAACGTCCGATAGGAGCATTTATAATACCCTTCTTACCTGTCGCCAAAGAAGCTTTGGGGTCAGTAACAAAACCATAAACAAAAGCACGGTAAGTTTTTTTCACTTCGTGGTTTTGAAATTGATTTTTAAGAAATAAAAATGTTTTTTGATTTTTGGCTACAAGCAAAGCTCCTG
>Ga0209099_1003795_pt1 | contig 11983 bp, 6 predicted proteins | sample AD_JPNHW2_MetaG_FD_184430 | JGI IMG/M metagenome (GOLD analysis project Ga0209099, IMG submission 184430) | Active sludge microbial communities of municipal wastewater-treating anaerobic digesters from Japan - AD_JPNHW2_MetaG (SPAdes) (version 2) | ecosystem: Engineered > Bioreactor > Anaerobic >...
ATAACACCCTTTATAGAATATTTTCTTCTGAAAAGTTTACAATGGGAGAAGTTGATGGTGAAAATGTTGACGAACAGTACAGGGAATTATTTGAGCAAAATAGCGCTCTACTGAAAATTCTCAATAATAAAACTACGTTTGAAGAATCGGAAACTTATCAAATTCACCAACTCACCTGGCAACAACTTGTAGATGAGAAGATCCTTGATAAACAACTGAAAGCTTTAGGTCTTTCTTATACCGATGAAATGGTTGAAAATCTTCTTAATGATGCTAAAGCAAGCCTCCGTAGCGAACGCCCTAACCAGTACCTAGGTGCCTTTTTCCAATATTTAGCCCAAATGACAGGTGCAGAAAATGCTCAAAATATAATAAATTCAATTGAAGATTATAAAGATGTAGAAGGTGCTGAAGAATTATATATTGCCTATAAAGCAATTGAAAGAAGAATCGTTTATGAACAAAAAATGAATCTCTATTTTGCTTTTTCACAAGGAGCTGTTTCTTTTTCTGATGCAATAGCACAAAAGCTCAACAATGACAATCAGACTGCTATGTCACAGCTTCTTACTATTAATCCTGCCGCTCCTGCATTTAAAGATGTAAAGGTTGATGTTGAACAAGATGAAGTTGAAAATTGGTTTGAAGGACACGACTACAGATACGAAATTATGGAAAATAGTCGCGACATAGATATTGCCATATTCCCAATTGCTCCTACTGCTAAGGATAAACAAAATATTGCCGATAGTGTTAATGCTCTTTACCAACAATTTGTAAGTGTTCCAACAATCGATTCTTTTAATTTAAATCAATATTTTAGCCTTATTGATAGTAATTATCATAAAAAAGGTGATCAAGTGGTGATTAACGGCAAAAATGGTTATTCTGCATTAACGATTGATGCCCTTGATACCATTATTTTCAGTACTCCTGTTGGAGTTAATATCACTCCTTATAATTATCAGGATATGATGTGGTTCTTCGGAAAATCTTTTGGTTCCGAAAAACGCCCTGATTCTGTCCTTGTTGCATTTTTGGTAGTTGATTTTAAATCTTCTCAAAACCCAAAATCAACTCGTACTGAAGAACAAGCAAAATTAGAAACTGATAGTTTGCAAAATCTCCTTAATACTAATCAGGCTTCTGTATTTTCATTACTGCCTAATTATTTGGCTGGTCGTTCTGCTACTGATACAACTACCTGGTATGAGGAAAAAACTACTAACAAAACTCTTTATGATGAACTCTTAAAAACTCCTAATGGTGGATATTATGTTGATGAATTACAATCTGCCTATGTTATTTATCAACTTCTGACTCGTACCCAACCTTTGGAAAAAAGACAATATGCGCTGTATGGGTTTGATATTAAAGCCTCTGATTCTACTATTGCTGATATTAAATCTAGTGCCACTCAACTGGCTGCTGCCAGTACTTCTGCCGACGCACTGGTAAACGAAGCTAATAAAAGAGGTGTTCAATTACTGAAAGGAATTGATGTCACTTCTATGGCTGCAACTATTAATCAACTGACTAACTGTCGCGCTATAGTTAGCTGGGCATATAGTGACGACATTAAAGAAAATGCCATCTCTGATGTAATAAAATTAGATGATAGAATGTTTGTTGTCGCTTCTTTGAGAAATATTAAGGAAAAAGGAATTCCTGATTTTGAAGATGTTAAAGATGTGGTAACTAATGATTATAAAGAAATTAAAAGAGTAGAAAAAATAGAAAAAATGGTTAAGGATGAAGTTGCTAAGGGAGCTTCTTTGGCTGCTCTTGCATCAAAATATGGCACTACTGTTTCTGATAGCGTTCAGTTGACCTTTGCCGGTGAGACGTTCCAAAATGCAGGCGTCGAAAACGGTGCAATCGGAAAAATATTTACACTGCCGGCTGATAGAAAACTAGAAGTCGTTAGCGGTAAAAATATGGTTTATGTAGTTTCTATATCTTCTTTCCAAAAAGTAAAACCATCTGAAAAATTTATTACAGAAAAGAGTATTTTAAGAAATATGCTCCTTGGTAGAAATCGTAACGAAATGGTTATTCTTCAAGGATTAAAAGACAATATCGATATTTGGGATAATAGGGGACGCTTCTACACAAACTAATTTTTGGCTTTCCAAAAAATTTATTTCAGCATAAATTAAACTCAAAAGAATCAGTTTAGTCTATGCTGAAGTTTTTTTTATTATAATTATTTATCTCTAACAATTAATGAAGCATACTTTTAAATCAATACTTACACTAGCAGTAATCCTTTTTTTTAATTACCAAACTACTCTTTCCCAATCACAACAGGCCCCTTCAAATCATACCGGGACTATTATGGGATCTGTTATTGATGAAAATGCAGTAGCAATCCAATATGCCTCTGTATATATTAAAAAAGTAGCTGATTCCGTTACTTTGCAAATGTCAATCACGGATGCTGATGGAAAATTTGTGATAAAAGATATCCCTTTTGGAAAATATTTTATTGAAGTTCAGTATATCGGCTATAGCAAACATCGCTCTTCTTCATTTGAATTGAGCGAAATCCAACCGCTGTTCAGAATGTCAAAGTTTAAACTTTTTAATAAATCTACTACTTTACAAACTGTCGAGATTAAGGCTCAAAAAGAGATGTTACAAAGCAACCTTGATAAAAAAGTTTTTAATGTTGAGTCAAGTATTATTGCCGATGGTGCTACTGCTGTAGAAGTCTTACAGGATATTCCTTCCCTGGATGTAGATTTGGATGGGAATGTTACTTTAAGAGGAAGCGAAAATGTGACAGTTTTAATTGATGGGCGCTCCTCAAATCTCACTTTGGATCAGATACCTGCATCTCAAATTGAATCTATTGAAGTGATTTCGAATCCCTCTGCCCGTCTTGAACCCGACGGAATGGCCGGAATTGTAAATGTGGTTCTTAAAAAGAAAAAAGAAAGTGGATTTAATGGATTGATGAGCCTCGGTGGAAGTATGACTCTTTTTCAAAATAAACTCTTTTTTGATAACTATAATGCAAATCTTAACCTCAATTATTCCTATAATAAAATTAATGTCTTTTTTAATTATAATTACCGAAGTTGGGCTCATCATAGTGCAGGCTCTCTTGACCGCTATTCGTGGTTCGGCTCAGATTCTACTCATTTATTACAGAAAAATGAACAAGATATGAGCGGCGGATCTCATGACCTGAGAGGAGGTCTTGATTGGTTTATTAATAAGAAAAATACTCTAAGCTTCTCTCTTGGCTATAACAGAAATGTTTTTAAAAGTAACAGCTTTACTTATTCAAATAATTCCAACTATATTGACCAACTTGATATTCCTTATCAAACTTATGACCAAAATGGGGTTTCCCAAAGAGTCGGGGATAACATTAGTGCAACTATTTTTTATAAAAAGTTATTCAATACCAAAGGCCGTGAGTTAACTACAGATTTATATTTTTCACAAATGGACAGAAAATCAACTAACAATTATGTTCAACAATTTTCTGTTCCGGATTCTACTTTAGACTACTTACAAGAGACAAATACTATTGAACTTAACAGAAATGGTGCTGCTCAAATTGATTTTGTAACCCCTGTGGGAAATGGCGGACGTATCGAAACCGGCTATAAGTTTTCTTATCGTTCCGTAGGTCAGGATTATTCTCTGTTCGATGGCTATGGAGAAGGCACTTTGCAACAGGATTCTAGTCAAAGTAATAATTTTATCTTTTCTGAATATATTAATGCAGCTTATTTTATCTATTCTAATACATTTTGGGAAAAGTTTAAAGTTCAGGTGGGTGTACGCGCTGAACTTGCTAATACAAGCTCTGATTTAAAATCAGCCGATACTGTTTATTTTAATAACTACTTTAATCTGTTCCCAACAGTCCATTTAAGATATGATTTCAATGCTCACCATTCACTCCAACTCAGCTACTCGCGCCGTGTAAGCCGTCCCAGTATCCATCAACTGAATCCATTCATTGATATTTCTGATAAATTAAATCTTAGAACCGGGAATCCTAACCTAACGCCTGAATTTGTCAACTCATTCGAATTAGGCTATTTGGGAACTTTTAAGAAGTCTTCTATCAATATTACCGCTTTTTATAGACAAAGAAATGACATTATAACGCGCTATACTCAACTGATTGAAAGTATTGTGGATGGTGAAAAATATACCTATACTCTTACCTCTTATCAAAATCTTGACAAAAGCCAGAATTTTGGCTTTGAAGTCGTGTATGGCCAACAAATTTGGAAGTTCTGGAAAATTAATTTAAATGGCAACTTTTATAGAGTGATTATCGATAGCGATAGCCTTATTGATGAAAACCTTTCTAGAGACTGGGCGTGGGGATTCCGCCTGAACCAAACTTTCACGCTTCCTCAAAATTGGGATATTCAACTTAATTTCAGGTATCGTTCTCCTTCTATTACTACCGGTAGTATGGGCTGGGGAAGCGGTGGTATCGGACAAGGACAACGCTCAGGAAGCTATTCCCTTAATTTTGGAGTTAAAAAGTCTTTCTTTAAGAAAAATCTTGTTATAAGCTTGAATATTCGAGACCTATTGTATAACCGCTATACTAAAGTCCATACCTATTCTTTTGATGATGAAAGTGGATATGATGCCTGGAGTATTAGAGAACACGATTCATTTCAAGTTACACTATCCCTGACTTACAAAATTAATAATTACAAGAAAAGACAGGATACTCACCAAAATGGAGAGGAAGAACTGGAAGAGTAATCCAATTTTCTAGTTTCTTGTTAAACAATCTCATTGCTGACTTGTTTTAAAATGTTGATATTAATAAAAGTAATCAACATTTTTACTATTTTTGCACCCTGATTATTAAAAATAAATTTGTATAATAATGAACATTGTAAATGAAAGACAAAGTGGTACAGTTCAGGAATTAAGGATTGAGATCACGAGTAATGACTATGCTGAAAAAGTGGAAACCGCTTTGAAAAAACAACGCCAAAAAGCACAAGTTCCAGGATTTAGACCGGGAAATGCTCCAATGGGACTAATTAAAAAAATGTATGAGAAAAATATTCTCGCTGATGAAATAAATGATTTGATCTCTAAAGCTATTTATGACCATATTAATGATAATAACTTAAAGATATTACTCGAACCCCTTCCGGTGAATGAAAAAACAAAGGCTGATTTTGATAAAAATGATGATTTTATCTTTACTTTTGAATATGCCCTCCTCCCCGAGTTCAATATGGATTATGCTAAATTACCTGCCATAAAGAGTTTTAATATTGTCGCTTCTCAAACTGAAAAAGAGGAGTATGTTAACCAACTGAGAAAACGTCACGGAAATTATATTTCTCCTGAAACTATTGAAGAAGAAGATTATGTTTCTGTGAAATATGACGATAAAGATTCTTTTTTCTTTGTTAATGAATTAAGTGAAGAGGGGAAAAAGTCTTTCATAGGGAAAAAAGTTGATGATGAAATCGAAATCTCTCTCAAAAAAATGTTTGCTGAGGAGACTTCTTTGCAAAAATTCTTGAAAATAAAAGAACAAGATATTGATCAGAATAATCCTTATTCATACACTCTTAAGATTTCCTCTATTGGAAGAGTTACACCCGCTGATTTGAATGATGAATTCTTTAAAAAAGCATTCCCTGACGGAAATGTGAATGATGAAAAAGAACTCGATAATTATGCTACTACTGAGATTGAGGCCCGTTGGAAAGAAGAATCTGACCGCCATTTTATGAATGAAGCTGTAAGCGTTTTACTGAATAATATTGAAATCAGTTTCCCTGACGATTTTATTAAACGCTATATCCTGGCTACTCAAAAAGATATGACTCCCGAAATGTTGGAAGAGAAATATCCCGATTATATTAAGTCTTTCAAATGGCAAATGATCGAATCTCAACTTACAAAAGATAACGACATCAAAGTATCCGAAGAGGAAGTTAAGGGATATGTGCGCGACTATTTTATTAAAAACTATTTTGCTAACTTTAATACAGAATCAGTTGAGGATCGTTTAAATTCACTTGTTAATGAGGCACTTAAGAACAAAGAGGATGTTAAAAGAATCTACGATACCCTTTTTGATAAGAAAATCGAAGATGTATTAAAGAAGAATTTGAATCTGGAAGTTATTTCCGGAGATTTTAAGGATTTTGTTTCTTTCGTTAGTGGAAAATCTGAAACTTCAAAGTCGGACGAAACAGATTCAAAAAAACCTAAAACAAAGAAGACAAAAGAGACATTGACTGAGCCTGATGCTAATTCTTCAACTGATAAAACAACCAAAAAGTCAACCAAAAAGTCAACCAAAAAATCGGAATAATTATGGACCATAATGAGTTTAGAAAATTCGCACTCCAGCATAAGGGAATTAGCACTCTTAAGCTGGATAACTTCAACAGAGTTTGTAATGATTATATTACGCCCTATATTATTGAGGAACGTCCGATGAACATTACTCAATTGGATGTCTTCTCGCGTTTGATGAAAGATAGAATTATCTTTTTGGGGGTGCCAATCTATGACGATGTTGCGAATATAATTCAAGCTCAGTTACTCTTCCTCGAATCTCAGGATTCTGACAGAGATATTCAGATTTATATCAATTCTCCCGGAGGTAGCGTCTATGCCGGATTGGGTATTTATGATACTATGCAGTATCTTAAACCTGATATCTCAACAATCTGTACCGGAATGGCCGCTTCTATGGCTGCCGTTTTGCTCTGTGCCGGGGCTAAAGATAAACGTTTTGCCCTGCCTCATGCTCGCGTTATGATTCATCAACCTATGGGCGGAACTCAAGGACAAGCTTCTGATATCGAAATTGAAGCTAAAGAAATCCAAAAGTTGAAAAAAGAACTTTTCGAAATTATTTCATTCCATTCAGGTCAATCTTTTGATCAGGTTTGGAAAGACAGCGACCGTGACTACTGGATGATTGCTCAGGAAGCTAAAGATTATGGAATGATTGATGAGGTTCTTAAACAAGATAAATTAAAAAATGGCGAAAAATAATTCTGTCGATAATATTTGCAGTTTTTGTAATCAAAAAATCCCCTCATCCAAACTATTAATAAACGGAATCAGTGGTTCTATCTGTGAAGATTGCGCCGAAGCTGTTAAGGATATTCTTAAAGAGTATAAATTTAAAGAATCTTCTAAATCTAATGCTTTAAATTTTAAACTCCTTAAACCTAAAGAAATTAAAGAATATCTGGATCAATATGTTATTGGTCAGGATGAAGCTAAAAAAGTTATTTCTGTAGCCGTTTATAACCATTTTAAACGCATTCTCTTCGCAAATCATAATAATAAAGAGGTAGAAATTGAAAAATCCAATATAATCCTTGTAGGAGAAACCGGTACCGGAAAGACCTTGCTCGCTCGTACTATTGCAAAATTATTGGAAGTTCCTTTCTGTATTGCCGATGCAACTGTATTTACTGAAGCCGGCTACGTAGGAGAAGATGTGGAAAGTATCCTCACACGTTTACTGCAAGCTGCCGATTACGATGTTGATAAAGCGGAAAAAGGAATTGTTTTTATCGATGAAATTGACAAAATCGCCCGTAAAGGTGGCGACAACCCTTCTATTACCCGCGATGTCTCCGGTGAAGGTGTGCAACAATCTCTCCTGAAACTTCTGGAAGGGTCCATCGTTAACGTTCCACCGGAAGGAGGCAGAAAACACCCTGAACAGAAATTCATTCAGGTAAATACGCAAAATATTCTCTTTATCGGTAGCGGCGCTTTTAATAGTATCGACAAAATTATTGCCGAAAGAATGAATACTAATGTAATTGGCTATAATAAGAAAAATCGCCAACTTGACAAAAATAATATGATGAAATATATATCCTCACAGGATCTTAAAACTTTCGGCCTTATTCCTGAATTGTGCGGAAGATTCCCTGTGATTACCTATATGACTCATCTTGATAAAGAGGCACTTAAACAGATCCTGCTGGAACCTAAAAATGCCCTTATTAAACAATATATCCAACTCTTTGAGCTGGATGGCATTAAACTCGTTTTTGCCGATGAAGCAATTGATTATATTGTTAATAAGGCAGTTGAATTGAAACTCGGAGCCCGCGGCCTTCGGTCTATTATAGAGAAAATTATGACTAATGCAATGTTTGATTTTCCCTCTTCAAAAAAGAAAAATATTACAATAGACATGCTCTACGCTAAAGAACAATTCGAACATTCTATCTTTTCATTTCTGGATAAGTAATTATACCATCTTGAAATATTGTTGCTTTTTTGACAAAATAATTTTTTAATTACTAAATCGTATGTTTCAAAAAAAAGTGTATTTTTGCAAACCAAATAAAAAGAGTATAAATAACATAAAATAAATAGATAAAATGTCAAGAGTTTGCCAAATTACAGGAAAAAAAGCAATTGTTGGAAATAATGTTTCTCACTCTAATATCAAAACTAAAAGAAAATTTAATCCAAATTTGCATATTAAAAAATTCTATGTTCCCGAATTGAATGAATGGGTTATCCTTAAGGTATCTGCTCACGGCTTACGTAATATCAACAAAAAAGGAATCTGGAATTGCATCGTTGAATCAAGCGAAAAAGGATATATTAAATAACACTTTTGATGTAGCTCTTATATCTCCTGCTGCACAATTTTGTGTGGCAGTTTTTTTTTAATACAATATTCGGCTTGTTTTTTCGTAATTATAGATTGTAATAATTATTTTATACCTTGAATCGTTTTGTCCAGATAATTGTAATTGCATGCTGCTTAGCAGTGTTGCCATTGTATGGACAACAATTCGGAACTCTTTCCGGAACCATTGTCGATGATAAGAATAATCCTGTTGAAAATTTCTTTATTTCTACAAACGAAAAGGAAACCAATACTTTGTCAACTCACAATGGCTATTATGAATTGAAAATTCCGGCAGGAAAAGATGTCGAAGTCTTTTTTCAGCATATCTCTTACAAAGATACTATTATCACTGTTCACCTTAGGAATAACGAAAAGGTGAAAATGAATTTAGTTTTACCGCTGTCGGGAGAACAGTTGCCAACATTTGATGTAAAAGCTAAATTTGACGATGGCTACGTACGCATTGACCCCGATCTCTCTTTTAAAATTCCTACTCCGTCCGGTGGTGTTGAATCTCTAATTAAAATGATGCCGGGAGCTTTCTCTTCCAATGAATTAAGTAATCAGTATAACGTCAGAGGCGGTAACTATGACGAGAATCTTGTTTATGTGAATGATATTGAGATTTATCGTCCCTTTTTGGTCCGTAGCGGGCAACAAGAAGGACTGAGTTTCGTCAATATGGACCTTACCAGCGGTGTTAAATTTTCTTCGGGAGGTTTTGAACCTAAATATGGCGATAAAATGTCATCGGTACTGGATGTTGACTATAAAAAACCTAATCACTTTGGTGGCTCAGTATCGGCAAGTTTGCTCGGGGCTACAGCTCATGTGGAAGGAAATGTAAAAAATGTTTTTTCCTATCTTGTCGGTATCCGCTATAAATCCAATGCCTACATTCTGAACTCCCTTGAAACAAAAGGTGATTATAAGCCCCGCTTTTTTGATGCACAAATGCTTTTTGTCTGGAATCCTCTCAAAAAATTGGAAATTAGTCTGCTGGGAAACTTTGCTAAAAATCAATATCTATTTACGCCCTCTGAACGTAAAACTAAATTCGGATCTTTTTCTGATATCAAAAGTCTTACAGTCTATTTTGACGGTCAGGAAGTGGATCAATATGAAAATTATTTGGGCGGGTTGACTTTCACCTATAAACCAAATTTATCCAACAACTATAAACTTATCATTTCTTCTTATTATGCCAAGGAAAGCGAAACTTATGATATTCAGGGACAATATTGGTTGAGTGATATTGAGCCTGATTTAAGCGGAGAATCTGAAGATATGGCTAATGTTGTCTCAGTGAGAGGAGTTGGAACCTATCTTAATCATGCACGAAATTATATTTCGGCGGTGGTGTCGGCTGCTGACCTGCGAGGTGAACATCGATTGCCAAGGAATGTACTTTCATGGGGAATTAAGGCCCAAAATGAAATTATAAATGACCAAATTAAAGAATGGGCTCTTGTTGACTCTTCAGGTTATACGCTCCCAAATATATATACCACTCCGGGGGAGGAAGTGCCTATGAATGACCCTTCCCGCATTTTGTATTTCGGCGAAAACGGCTACCTTAACGCTAATAATGATCTCAATACTTTCCGCTTTACAGGATTTATTCAAGATACCTGGAGAATCGACGGTGATAGCGCAACCCGCTTTATTCTGAATGGTGGCCTGCGCTTTAATTATTGGACTTTTAATAATGAATTACTCGTCTCTCCACGTGTCAATCTCCTATTTAAGCCGAGATGGAAACAAAATTGGATATTCTTCCTGAAAACAGGGCTCTATTACCAACCTCCTTTTTATCGTGAAATGAGAAATGCTAAAGGAGAACTTAATTCCGATATTAAAGCCCAACGTTCGTATCAGGTGGTCTTGGCATCTGAGTATAATTTTTTGATCTGGAGAAGGCCTTTTAAACTCACAGGTGAAGCCTACTACAAATATATGGATCGTTTGATTTCTTATACTGTAGACAATGTCAAAATAATCTATAGCGGCAAAAATGATGCTGTAGGCTATGCTACCGGTATCGACATGAAGTTGAGCGGTGAATTTATTCCCGGCCTTGAATCTTGGATTTCCCTCTCTCTGATGAAAACTCAAGAAGATATCTTAGATGATTACTACTATGATGATGACGGTAATAAAATTGAGCCGGGTTATATTCCACGACCATCCGACCAAAGTTTTACTATTAACCTCTTTTTTCAAGATAATATTCCTTCTTATCCCCCTCTCAGAGTGCATCTCAATTTTGTTTTTGCCAGTGGTCTTCCCTACGGAGCCCCGGGTGCAGAACGCTACAAAATTGTCTATACCGATGAAAATGGAGATAAACAAGTTACCAGAATGCCTTGGTACCGTAGAGTTGATATCGGCTTTTCCTACATGTTCCTGGAACAAAGCCGCGACCGGATGAAACATAAAACTAAATTCTTCCGTGCAATTAAAAATGCAGGACTCTACTTTGAGGTTTTCAATTTGCTGGGAATTAATAATGTCTCTTCTTATATGTGGGTCTCAGATACTGACAATAATCTCTTTCCTGTACCTAATTATTTGACCCAAAGATTGATAAATTTAAAACTTGCAGTTGAATTTTAGACTTTTAAATTTCAAAATATAATAAATAATATAAACTGTTTTTAATGAAAAAAAATTTACTTACTGACTCTATTTTAGTACATGGAGCAGAAATTGAAGAAAATTTCGGAGCCGCTGTTACTCCGATTTATCAAACATCTACTTTTAAATTCAAAAATGCTGACCATGGTGCTGCCTGTTTTGCCGGTGAAGATGACGGTTATATCTATACCCGCATCGGAAATCCTACTATCTCAGCTTTGGAAAAAACGCTGGCTGAACTGGAACACGGATATCGTTGCGTGGTAGTTAGCAGCGGAATGGCAGCTGTTAATACGGTTTATGCCGCTTTGCTTAAATCCGGGGATCACATGGTTTCTACTGATGCTGTTTACGGTCCTTCCCGCGTCGTAATGGAAAAATATTGGTCACAATATGGGGTGGAATCATCTTTTATTGATACAACTTCTATCGATAATATTAAAAAAGCAATTAAACCCAATACGAAAGTTTTATACATCGAAACTCCTACTAATCCAACAATAGCTATCACCGACTTGAAAGCTTGTTGCGAACTGGCTCATCAGCATGGAATTATGGTAGTGGTAGACAATACTTTTTGTAGCCCTATTCTGCAAAGACCTTTGGATCTCGGAGCAGATATTGTGTTGCATTCAATGACTAAATTCATTAACGGTCATGCTGACATTGTGGCAGGCTGTGTAATTAGTAAAACTCCGGAATTGGATG
>Ga0209099_1003799_pt1 | contig 11970 bp, 9 predicted proteins | sample AD_JPNHW2_MetaG_FD_184430 | JGI IMG/M metagenome (GOLD analysis project Ga0209099, IMG submission 184430) | Active sludge microbial communities of municipal wastewater-treating anaerobic digesters from Japan - AD_JPNHW2_MetaG (SPAdes) (version 2) | ecosystem: Engineered > Bioreactor > Anaerobic >...
AATTGGTTCATCATCTACATATAGTATGGCTATTCCAGGAGTCATAATTCATTGATTTAGCAGTAAGTTAATAATAAATTCCGAACCTTCAGCAATTTTTGATTTACAAATTATCGTTCCCCCGTGATCCTGGATAATTTTTTGTGTTACTGAAAGCCCCAGCCCGGTTCCTTTTCCCGGATCTTTTGTAGTAAAGAAAGGATCAAAAATGTATTTCATATTGGCGGCTGATATCCCAACCCCGGTATCCGATATTTTTTCCGATAATATATTATTGGCAAAGCCAGTAGTTATGATTATCCTGCCTTCCTTTTCAATTGACTGAATTGCATTGGTGAGAATATTTAAAAATGCCTGGTGAAGCTTGCCTTCTCTACCCTGTATTAGCGGGATGTCATCCATATAGTGTTTAACTATTTCAATTCTCCCTGAATATTGATTATAGAGCATTGCAAGACAATTGTCAATTATTTCTTGAACATTACATCTATTGGACGTCTTTTCTTCCTGCCGGCTGTAGATGTTCAGACTTTTTATGATACCGGAAGCCCTGTCTATACCCAGGCCTATCGCATCAAAAAGAGGCTTAAGCTCTTCCATCTGATCTGGATATTTTTCTTTTATTAAGGATTCAATGGCAATGGTTCCATTGAAGATATAGTTCAGCGGATTATTTATTTCGTGGGCCACTCCGGCTGTGAGAATACCCAGTGATGCCATCTTTTCTGTTTCAATCAACTGACTTTGAGCTTCTTCAAGCTTTTTATAAGTAACTTCAAGCTGCTCTCTCTGGCTCTTTAACTCCTCGTTTGTCTCTTTCAGATCAGAGTTTGCAGCAGCCAATTCTTCGGTCCGTTCTTTTACCAGGTCCTCAAGGTGTTGATTATAATCAAGCAGCTTGTCCTCAAGGGCTTTACGATCAGAGATATCGACAGCAGTTACTATATAATGAGGTTCTTTTTCCAGAATGAGCGGTTTAATGGAGATTAAGCTATAAATCTTCTTCCCTTCAGGGGAGGTATGACCCGTCTCCAGGTTGGAAATCATCCCTTTGGATCTTAATTCCATGGCGATGTTATAGGCGGCTTCCTCTTCTTCAATGAAACCTAGATCTTTAAACGATTTACCTCTGATATCATCCATTGTAAAATGAAACCTTTTCAGAAAGGCTTCATTTGCTGCCACGTGCTTAAAGTCCTTATCCAATATATGTATTGAGTATGGGACCATCTCAGTCATTGTCCTGAACAACTCTTCATTTTCCTTCAGCTTATTTTCGAGGATTTTACGTTCTGTGATATCGATGGTAGAGGAGAGAACTGCCTTCTCATTGTTGACATTAATAACCGCAGAGTGAAGAATGATATCCCTTTTGTTACCGTTTTTATAATATATGGTTGTTTCAAAATTATTTATGAATCCTTTCTCCCTGAGCTCTTTCCTAGCGTCTTCTTCATTATCTATCTTTATTTCAAGCTCTTCAAACGTTTTACCTATTACTTCTTCCCTGGTAAATCCGGAGTACTCCAGGAAGGCATTGTTGATAATAACGATTCTTCCGTCAGTGTCTGAGAGATTTATGGAGAATGGGTTAGCCTCGACAAGCACTCTGAAGAGCTCGTGGCTTTTCATTAACTCCGTTTCTGCTTTTACTCTTTCAGAAATATCGTAAATGACGCCTCTTGCTCCCACATGCTTATCATTTTCAATAATGGGAACAGAAAATATCTCCACAGGAAAGCGGAGGCCATCTTTTCTCAGAGCCATATACTTATTACCATGTGTGGAGGTTCCGCCAACCACGCCAAGAAAATTTATATATAACCGATCCCTGTCTTCATTTACAATTACATTAATAACATTAACACCCCTGCGCAGATCCTCCTCTGAATAGCCAAACATATCTATCCCTGCTTTATTCATATAGGTAAGAAATCCTTCACTGTTTGCCTCGTATATTGTTTGTGGAAGAAGGAGAGCCATCTCCCTGTATCTCTTTTCACTACGCGACAACGCCGACTCTGCTTCGTCTTTCTTTTTATTGAAAGCCGCTGCATTTTGAAGCGCCTTGGTATTTATGCTGTAGATATTATAACCAAGGAAACCGACAAATGCAAGCGATATTGAAACATCAATAATGTAATCCCGGATTTCAGGCTTTGTTATCCCTATTTTATCTTTAAACAGTAAAATGAAAAGTACAAGTATTGTAATATTGATTACCGGATAGAGGAAAATCACAAATGTGTTTCTTCTGACCAAAAGCGGAACAATGGTAAGTGCAGCAAAAATGTAGACAATTGTATCGAACCTTATTAACAGAGATTGCCTCTCTAAAAATATGATTACCCATATAACAACAACCATAACCGATGGCAAAATGTTGGCTGCTGTGTCATAATAGCCTTTTATCAGTAATAACAGGCTGACCAGAACGGACAACAACAAAAATGTCAAAGGCAAAAGCACTCTCAGATGTGACGGGTCATAACTGATATTGAGAGGATGAGAAAGTAACCTGTAGATAATGAGGGTAGTTACAATGGCTAAAAGTGTGAGACATAAATAATAGATAAATTTGACTCTTTGCTGCTGCACATAATCCTCGTCAGAATAAACATTAAGGAGTTTGGGAAGGTTATCGAAGTTTAAATTCCAGACCATTGTGCTCCTGAGGATAAAGTTAGACTACAATAAAACGCTCCGTTAATTAAATAACAATGAATTTGAAATAATGTTGATTATACAGGTGATGAAAATGAACATTCATTATCATCAAATATGGTTATTGGTCGTATTCACCAAATTCGGGATAACCACTCTGGTCGTAGCTTATAGGAACAGAGGACGATGAAGTACTCAGCAATTTAAGAGTACCGTTAGTCAGCTTTACATAGTAATTCTGGGTAATCCCGGAAAAGTTGTTTTTAGAAAAGGACCTGTAGAATGCACCAACAAGGAAATATTTGTCTTTTAATGGATTGGGATTTTCGTCAAAGTCCTCGAAGAGAGTTTCAAGGACAGAGACAGTTACGCCGTTGTTATCTTTATAGTTTTTAGTTATCCTGACAAGATTATGGTTTTCCATGTGGAAAACTCTTAAAGTATCTCCTGATAGGTTTTTTTCAATGATCAGATCTCCGTTATATGTATAATTAACCTGGTAGCCGTCACGTCTGGTAAACTGCAGTATCCTGCCATCTTCGTTCAGCTTATAGATATTTGGGTTCGACGGTTGATCACCTGAAAAATAGCTGTATTCTGGTCTGGTAAAGACATTTACTGTTGTTCCGCTGTAAATAAGAGTGTCAGTCACATCAGCAGAATATACAAATGTGTTAACGCTTGAGCCTCCTGTTCCGAGTTTAAATCCTCCGCTAACCTTATTTACCAGTTCTTTTGTATATGAATAAGAGCAGACTGTTGCATATGGTTCAGCCGCGGTATAGCCCAGTTGTGCTCCGGGATACCTGAAGTCATTAGCAAAATCAAGATATTCAATTGAGACGTTTTTAAGATGTCTGGCGGGTTCCGTGTTGCCCGATGATGTACACCCGGCCAGAATGATGATTGACGTTAAAAGGGGTAGAAAATTCTTCATTCACTGAATTTTTGGCAATTACAACTGAATATCAAACCAATTCAAAGAAATAGCCAGTTTATTTTAAAAATTCCCCTTTAACAACAGGTGTAAAGATATTATTTTTTTTCAATCAGATACCTATCCGTGAAATAGATGGAAATAAAGCAAAAACCACGCTCCATGCGTGGTTTTTGCTTTTCTTATTATCTGTTTAAAGAGAAATATTATTCGCCGATGATTTTCACCAGTACTCTTTTGCGCCGCATCCCATCATATTCACCATAGAAAATCTGTTCCCATGGGCCAAAGTCGAGATGGCCATTTGTCACGGCAACAACCACTTCACGGCCCATAAGCTGACGCTTCATATGTGCATCGGCGTTATCCTCGAACCCGTTATGCCTGTATTGTGAATGAGGCTTTTCCGGGGCAAGTTTCTCAAGCCATGTCTCGAAGTCTGAGTGCAGACCGCCCTCGTCATCATTTATGAATACTGATGCGGTTATATGCATCGCGTTCACAAGGCACAGCCCTTCCCTGATGCCGCTCTCAGCAAGGCATACCTCCACCTCGCGGGTTATGTTTAAATATTCCCTGCGTTTTGAGGTCTCAAACCAGAGCTCTTTTCTGAAGGTTTTCATCGTTTATGCCAGATTCATATCCCTGATTATATTGTCAATGCGGGTCTCAAGCATTTTTTCTTTCTCATCAAACTCACTGACAGACTCAATCTTAATATTTACACTGAAGTAAAACTTGATCTTCGGCTCTGTTCCTGATGGTCTCACAGAGATCTTTGAGCCATCGGCAAGGAAGAACTGAAGCACATTTGACTTTTGTGGTTCAAGAGGGCTTTTTTTACCGGTTGTCATATCTGTAGAGGTCAGTTCCTGCCAGTCAAAGATCTTTACAACCTTACTGCCCGCTATCTCCGTTTGGGGAGCATTACGGTAATCTTCCATCATCTTTTTAATCTGGGCAGCGCCTTCCGGGCCTTTTCTTACAACATTGATGAGCCGTTCTTTATAGAGACCGTATTCAGCATATATATCAAGCAGCAGATCCCAGACAGTTTTGCCATGATCGCGCGCCCATGCAGTCGTTTCAGCAAAGAGACATGCTGATGAGATGCCGTCTTTATCACGTACATAATCACCCGGCAGATAGCCAAAGCTCTCTTCGCCACCACCAATATACTTTTTCTTCCCTTCAAGCTCCCTGATGCGTGCGGCAAAGAACTTGAAGCCGGTCAGTACCTTAAAACACTCAACACCCTGCTTTGCGGCAATTGCATCAAACAGATCAGATGTCACGATGGTATTGATTATATATTCATTGCCTTTAAGCATCTTAAGCTGCTTCTTCTGTGTCAGGATATACCATGTCAGGATAGCTCCTGTCTGGTTTCCGTTGAGCAGGACATACTCACCGGATGGTTTTCTGACTGCAATGCCAATCCTGTCGGCATCGGGGTCGGTAGCCATTACAATCTCAGCACCTTTCTTCTTTGCCAGGTCTATAGCCATGGCAAGAGCTGAAGGCTCCTCCGGGTTAGGTGATTTAAGTGTCGGGAAGTTACCATCCGTCACACACTGCTCACTGACTGTGTTAACGTTGGTAAAACCGAACATCTTAAGTGCTTCCGGCACTAATTTATAACCCGTTCCATGGAGCGGAGTATAAACGATACCAATATTGCTGTTTCTCTTTATTATATCCGGATTGATAGAAAGCGCTTTTACCTCTGCCAGGTATTTACTGTCGGTCTCATCACCAAGGATTGTGATCTTTGAAGCATCGCCTCCTCTTTTGATCATCTTCACCGATGTGATTTTTCTGACCTCATCAATTATTGCAGTATCGTGTGGGGCAACAACCTGACCGCCATCGTTCCATGATACCTTGTAGCCATTGTACTCCTTTGGATTATGTGATGCAGTGATGATTACTCCGGCATCGCAATTGTAAAGCCGTATGGAGTATGAAAGCTCCGGCGTCGGCCTGAGTGATTCAAAGAGATAAACCCTGAATCCGTTTGCGGTGAATATATCTGCAGCTGTCTTTGCAAATTCGCTGCTATTGTTACGGCAGTCGTATGCAATTGCCACTTTAATATTTTTTTTGTCGGCAGCCTGCTTCAGCAGGTAGTTTGAAAGGCCCTGTGTGGCCATGCCAAGGGTGTAGCGGTTCATGCGGTTTGTACCTGCTCCCATAATTCCTCTCAGACCTCCGGTGCCAAATTCCAGATCCTGATAAAATGCATCAATAAGAGCTTTCTCATCGCTCTCCAGCATTGTTTTTACTTCCTGACGTGTTGCTTCGTCAAATTCTTCGCCCAGCCATTGCCCGGCTTTCTTCCTGATATCCTTAATGTCAACCATTGCTTTTGCTTAGTTTAGATATACATTTCAACATACTATCTCTCCAGTAAGGGATGGTGAGATTATAAGTTTCTTTAATCTTTTTCTTATTAAACACACTGTACTGTGGCCTTGCAGCAGGAGATGGCCATTCTGCGGTGAGCAACGGCCTGACATTGCTTGTTGATCCCACAGCCTTAACTATTTCAGTGGCGAAATCAAACCAGCTGCACACTCCTTCATTTGCATAGTTGAATATGCCGGGTGAAAAGACATGCCTGTTACGGATAGTGCCACTGACAATCTCCATAATAGCTGATGCCAGGTCAGCTGCATAGGTGGGTGTGCCTGTCTGATCAAATACTACACTTATATCATCCGACGACCCTGCCTTCTTCATAATAGTCTTGACAAAGTTATTTCCATAGGATGAATATAACCACGATGTCCGGATAATCATTGTATATGGGTGCCTGAGAGCTTCCATTTCGCCTGCCAGTTTTGTTCTCCCGTAGACAGTCATCGGGTTGGCCGGGTCGTCCTCCTGGTACGGACTGTTTTTTTTGCCGTCATAAACATAATCGGTTGAGACATGGATAAGTCTGCACTCCGTTCCTGCAATTGCATTTACTATGTTTCTGACTCCTGTAGCATTTATTCTGGATGCTGACTCTGCCTCGCTTTCTGCTTTGTCAACGGCGGTAAATGCTGCGCAGTTTATTATCCAGTCAGGAGATGCGCAGCTTATAAAAGAGGCTGACTGATTTGCATCGGTGATGTCCAGATCTTCCACATCGGTAAAGATAAAAGTGTAGCCGCTGAACCTCGAAGAGAGGTCCCTGAGTTCACTTCCCAATTGTCCGGATGCACCTGTAATAAGTATTGTTGACATCTTAATAGGTAAAGTTATTTTTCAAATCAGCAAAGAGAGGATTTTTCATGTCTTTTGGACTTAGCAACTCCTTCCCCTTTTCAATATTCCAGTCAATACCCAGGGCAGGATCAAAGGCATTTAATCCGCCTTCATCACCTGGCGAATAATAATCATCACATTTGTAAATCACGATTGCTTTTTCACTCAGCACGGAAAAGCCGTGTGCAAATCCTTTGGGTATGTAAAACTGCAGTTTATTTGCAGAGTTAAGTCTAACACCATGCCATTTCCCATATGTAGGGGATCCTTTCCTCAGGTCAAGTGCAACATCATAAATTTCACCTTCTATTACCCTGACCAGTTTTGACTGTGCATGAGGCGTGTTTTGAAAATGTAATCCTCTGATAACACCGTATGAGGAGCAGGATTCATTATCCTGCACAGGACAGAAATTGAGACCTGCGTTTATAAAGTCATTGCTATTATAACTCTCAAAGAAATAGCCTCTGTCGTCGCTGAAAACCCTGGGTTCTACGATGACCAGACCCGGAAGACCCGTCTCTGTCAGTTTGATAACTCCCATAGCTTATTCCTCGTTAGCAATTTTTATCAGGTACTGACCATACTGGCTTTTAGAGACAGGGGCGGCCAGGGAAAGAAGCTGTTCTCTGGTTATAAAACCGCGTTTATAAGCTATCTCCTCAATACATGAGGCCTTCAGTCCCTGTCTTTGTTCAAGTGTGGCAATAAAGTTGGAGGCTTGCAGCAGGCTTTCGTATGTTCCGGTATCGAGCCATGCCATGCCTCTGCCAAGCAGTTTTACATTAAGCTGACTCTCGTTAAGATAAAGCCTGTTGAGATCAGTTATTTCAAGTTCTCCCCTGGGTGAGGGCTTCAGACCCTTTGCCTTTTTTACCACGCTATTGTCATAAAAATAGAGACCTGTGACGGCATATTTTGATTTAGGCTGAGATGGCTTCTCTTCAATACTTGTAACTATCCCTTTCTCATTGAAACCTACAACACCATATCGTTCAGGGTCGTTCACAGCATATCCGAAGACTATTGCACCGGTATCAATTGCGGATGCTTCCAACAATATCTGACTCAGGCCATCGCCGTAAAAGATATTATCACCAAGGACCATACATACATTATCCTTTCCGATAAACTCCTCCCCAAGGATAAAAGCCTGAGCAAGACCGTCGGGGGAGGGTTGTTCAATATATGAGAATCTGAGTCCGATTCTGGAACCATCTCCGAGTAAAGCTCTGAAACCCGGAAGATCGCGTGGTGTTGAAATAATAAGTATATCCCTGATACCGGCCAGCATAAGTACCGACAGGGGATAATAAATCATGGGCTTATCGTAGATCGGCAGGAGCTGTTTTGAAATAGCATCTGTGATAGGATGTAGCCTGGTGCCGGCGCCTCCGGCGAGAATAATTCCTTTCATAACAGGTTAAATTATAAAGTATACGGCATCATCAGTTAAGTCGTCGACCGATGCCATAATATTCAAATCCCATTCTCCTCAATTCGAGAGGGTCATATATATTTCTTCCATCAAAAACCACCATGCTTTTCAGCCTCTTGCTTATCTCTTCCCAGTCAGGAAGTCTAAACTCAGCCCATTCTGTTACCAGCACCAGTGCGTCAGCACCAGTGGCAGCATCATATGGGTCAGTGGCAAAATATACACTGTCGCCCAGTTTTACTTTTGCCTCAGGCATCCCGGCAGGGTCATATGCCCTTACTTTAGCCCCTGCTTCAAGCATAAGCCTGATAATTACCATGGCAGGTGATTCACGGGTGTCGTCTGTCTGGGGCTTAAATGACAGACCCCAGACAGAAAAAGTCATGCCACTGATATTATTAAAATGCTCTTTTATCTTTTTAAACAGGATTGCTTTCTGTAGCTCATTGGTATATTCCACAGCTTTAATCACATTCGGAGTATATCCTTTTTGTTCAGCAGTGCGGATCAGTGCCTTTGTGTCTTTTGGGAAACAGGATCCTCCATAACCAATCCCGGGATAAAGGAACTTGTTACCGATGCGTGAGTCGCTGCCTATGCCTTTTCTGACAAGGTTAATATCAGCTCCCAGAATGTCGCAGAGGTTTGCTATCTCGTTAATAAAGCTGATCCTTGTTGCAAGCATTGCATTTGCTGCATATTTAGTCAGCTCAGCAGATGCAATATCCATGAAAAGGATAGGGTGCTGGTTAAGAATGAATGGTTTGTACAGCCTGCGCATAATATCTTCGGCATCGTCAGAATCGGTGCCTATAACAATACGTTCCGGCCTGAGAAAGTCATCAATTGCATCACCTTCTTTAAGAAACTCAGGGTTTGAAGCCACATCAAAATATATCTCCTCATGTCTGAGGTCAATCTCTTCCTGTATTATATGGCGTATTACCTCGGATGTGCCTACCGGAACCGTGCTTTTTGTAACAATAACAACATATTCCTTTAATTTTTTTCCAATCTCATGGGCTACTTCTATGACACTTGAGAGATCTGCACTTCCGTCTTCCAGCGGAGGCGTTCCCACCGCAATAAAGATAGCTTCACAATTATCAAGCCCATCTTCAAGCTTTGTGGTAAAAAAGAGTCGTCCTTTCTCGGCATTACGCCTTATCATTGTTTCCAGTCCTGGCTCGTATATGGATGGCTGTGCCATCTTCAGCCTGTTCATCTTCTCACTGTCGATGTCAACACAGGTCACCGTCACGCCGGTCTCTGCAAAGCACGTCCCCGTCACTAAACCGACATATCCTGTTCCAACAACTGTAATTTTCATTTCCTCTTTTTTAAAAGATATAAATGCAAAAGTATGAAAAACTATTTATCCCTGAAATAAGAGGAAATAGTACAACCCGGTGTTGTTTTTAGGAGATCAAAAGTACCCTGATTATTAGGTTAATAATTAATAAAATGATATCTTTGCAGGCAATTTTTTAACAGCATAATGTCTAACTTATTAATTTTAAATTAATTAATTATTATGAGTGAAAACGAAGAAAAGGCTCTGAACAATGAGAGTCAGTCTGAAGAGACAAACAAAGCAGTTAACGAAGCTCCTGTCGTTAGCGAGGCTGCCGGTGTAGAGGTAGAAGAGGATAAACCAATTTACAGGGAGAAAAAAGCAAAGAAAGAAAAATCAGCTGAGCATGCATCAGAGAGTGCTGCCGCTGTTTCACTTGAAGATTTTGACTGGGACGCTTATGAGAAAGATGGTTTTACACAGACCGCTTATGAAGCACACCAGAAAATGTACGAAGAGACATTATCAACCGTTGCTGTTGATGAAGTAGTTGAAGGTACAGTAATTTCAATGAACAGCCGTGAGGTTGTGATCAACATCGGACAGAAGTCAGAAGGTGTTGTGAGCCTTAACGAATTCCGATACAACCCGGGTCTGAAGGTTGGCGACAAAGTTGAGGTGTATGTTGAGAGCCAGGAAGACAAAAAAGGTCAGCTTGTTCTTTCTCATAAGAAAGCACGTGCTTATAACTCATGGGATAGGGTTAATTCAGCACTTGAAAACAACGAAATTATCACTGGATACATCAAGTGCCGTACTAAGGGCGGTATGATCGTTGATGTATTTGGAATCGAATCATTCCTCCCGGGTTCACAGATAGATGTGAAGCCTATCAGGGATTACGATGTTTATGTAGGCAAAACAATGGAATTCAAGGTTGTTAAGATCAACCAGGAATTCAAGAATGTTGTTGTGTCACACAAAGCTCTTATCGAAGCTGAACTCGAACAGCAGAAGAAAGAGATTATTTCCAAGCTTGAAAAAGGACAGGTTCTTGAAGGAACAGTTAAGAATATCACATCATACGGTGTATTCATTGACCTTGGCGGTGTAGACGGTCTTATCCATATCACTGACCTCTCATGGGGCAGGGTTAATCATCCGGAAGAAATCGTTCAGCTTGATCAGAAACTCAATGTAGTTATTCTTGATTTTGATGATGACAAGAAGCGTATTGCTCTTGGTCTCAAACAGCTCACCTCTCATCCTTGGGATTCACTTGACGCTAATCTTAAGGTTGGTGACAAGGTTAAAGGCAAGGTAGTTGTTATGGCTGATTACGGAGCATTTGTAGAAATAGCTCCTGGTGTAGAAGGTCTTATCCACGTATCTGAAATGTCATGGTCACAGCACCTGCGCAGTGCACAGGAGTTCATGAAAGTGGGTGACGAAGTTGAAGCAGTTATTCTTACTCTTGACCGCGAAGAGCGTAAGATGTCACTTGGCATCAAACAGCTTAAAGCTGATCCATGGGAAAACATCGAGACAAAATACGGTGTTGGAACACGTCATATGGCCAAAGTCCGCAATTTCACCAACTTTGGTGTATTTGTTGAGATTGAAGAGGGCGTAGATGGTCTTATCCACATCTCTGATCTCTCCTGGACAAAGAAAATCAAACATCCGGCTGAATTTACATCAATAGATGCTGAGATTGAGGTTGTTGTCCTTGAAATTGACAAGGAAAACCGCAGACTCAGCCTTGGTCACAAACAGCTTGAAGAAAATCCATGGGACGTATTTGAAGATCTCTTCACAGTTGATTCAATACATGAAGGTACCGTTGTTGAAGTATTCGACAAAGGTGCTATCATAGCTCTTCCATACGGTGTTGAAGGTTTTGCAACTCCTAAACATCTTGTAAAGGAAGACGGAACAACAGCAACTGTTGATGAAAAGCTCAACTTCAAAGTTATTGAATTCAATAAAGGCGCCAAGAAGATCATCGTATCTCACAGCCGCGTTTTTGAAGATGAGAAGAAATCTGCAGAAGCAACAGCAAAGAAAACTGATGCTGAATCTACCAAGAAAGCAACACGCAAGGTGAAAACAAACCTTGAGAAAACAACTCTTGGAGACATAACTGACCTCGCAGCTCTTAAAGAAGAGCTTGAAGAAAAAGAAAGCAAATCTGCCGGTAAAAAGAAAAAATAATTTAACTTTAGACTTGTAAATCTATAAAGTTATGGACTTCAATATTGAAAACCGGAAGAATTGTACAGTTATCAGGATTGAGACTGAGAAGCTTGATACACATATAGCACCTCCTCTTAAGTCTGAACTTGTGTTGATTTCTGGAAAAGGGGAAAAGAATATTATTCT
>Ga0209099_1003800_pt1 | contig 11969 bp, 11 predicted proteins | sample AD_JPNHW2_MetaG_FD_184430 | JGI IMG/M metagenome (GOLD analysis project Ga0209099, IMG submission 184430) | Active sludge microbial communities of municipal wastewater-treating anaerobic digesters from Japan - AD_JPNHW2_MetaG (SPAdes) (version 2) | ecosystem: Engineered > Bioreactor > Anaerobic...
TCTACAATTGAAGCAGTTACTTTTTCCCGCACTGAAGGAGAACTGAGTGCATGTTCCAACTGCGTCCTCAAACCCTTTGTAATACCTGGTATGGCATTCTTTAGGATCTTTTCGTAATTGATTGAGTTGGCAAGAAAACGAGGCAGAGCACCCAGCTGAGCTACTGCCTGTCGGACAAATTCAAGAACCAAATCTTCCGCCTGTTTGACGGTGGTATCCTGGTTTAGCCAATCGACTAGGGCAGGAACCGCGGAATCATAGGCAGAAGTCACAAGCGCCGATAGCACTGGAAGCGTCGCCGAGGACGGAAGCAAGGCTTTTTGGCCTTTTTTGCATTTTTCACCGGACGTCAAGTAATCCACCATGGCGTCTACTGCCTTTTCCGCTCCCTCGGTGCCACATAGTTGAGACAGTGCAAGGCCGAAGTTTTCGACCTGTTCTTTTGTGACAATGGCCCCCAATGTCAGGCCGTTGGACCCAAGAACCTTTGGCATTTCGGCTAGAGAAGTAGACAGAAAACCGTCGAGAATCGAATACACCTTCTCTTCTATATTCTGCCTCAAAGCTGGCTCATTCATGCGAGCTTTGAACACGTCGGTATTAAGGAGCTGTGTGGATACGAGATCCCCTACACTTTCAGTCAGCTTCTCTCGCTCGCGTGGAAGAATTCCCGGAGTGAAGGGCAGTTTAAAGCGGCCTATATAGATAGGTTTGAGGGGACGAAATAACATCTTTATTGCAAGCCAATTCGTAAAAAGGCCGATTATGCCGCCCACTAAGGGCGGCAGTATCCAAATTCTCACAAAATCGTTCACCTTGTTTTCTTCCTGCCTTATTGTTCGTTTTGTATCGTCATTGGAACTCTCATTCGATTTCTGCTACCGATATGAAAGAGCCGCTTTGCGGGCTTGCTCCTCAGTAGAAAAGACCTTGACGTCGGAATCGTGAAGCCAACCTTTTGTAACTCCATCACTATACAGATACCACAGGCCGCCCTGATATTCACCTTTGGCATCGATTTTCCGCTCGAGGCAGGCAAATACGGTACCGCCCCGCAGCAGGGCAACGGCTTTTGAGTCGGCGCGGGGCTGGGCGTGCACAGAAGCATAGGCTCCGCTGACCACGCCCCACCCAAGTGTTGAAGTGACCGCAGGATCTACCGGCAGTTTCATGGAACGCGAATATCCCCTGTTACACGAAACCGCAAGTCCAGAGAATAAAAGTACTAAGAGGCTTAAGACCAGGAACCACCTCGTAATCTTGCTGACTCCTGCAAGGGTGTGCGCCCCCCTACCCCATATTGATATTCGCGGTTTTAACTCTTTATTTTTAGACAAAACTTCGTCGTGCATCGCCGATTCCTATATAATTCTTAGTTCGCATAACTAAGGGCTCTCAAGCTGTATCCGACCGGCCCGGTAGAATGGGTCCAGATCCGGCCTCTTTGCCACTATATTGAATTTATACAAATACGGGCTACTATTAAAGACCATGCGCAAGAAAATACGAGTCTTGGCCTTGTCTGTCGGTTTGGCAGTTCTCTTTGTAGTCTTGCTGCCAATAGGTGCCCAAACTTCACCCTTGGGAGAAAAACAGAATAGTCTGGAACTTGAGCTTTTGGGCAGTATAAGCCCGGTTATTGCAAGAATTGACCTGCCGGAAATGAATCCGGGCCTGCAGACGGGCATCGGTGGCGCCGCCAGTCTTAGGCTGCGAATCGATCCCTTTGGTTCAAGACGCACAGACGATTTGAGCGCTCCTAAGGTGAATGCTCTAGATAAACTCTCTCTTGTGGGCGATTTGGAGCTCTCTACTGCAAGGTTTTCTCAGTCGGCCATTATGCACGATGGGCAGCTCTATAGGGCCTGGCAAAACTTCGGACTTGGTGCCTTAGGCGGTTTGAGCTGGGGGGCTTTTAATGTCCCCCTCTTGAAAACGCAGATGGTGGTGAGTCTTTGTGTTGGAGCTGCACTCCATGTTTCAAACTATACAGGCACTAACCTTGTCTCCGCATATCCAAGTGTGCTGGCCCAAGCTTCCTTCGATACCAAAACAAACAAAAGGGAAGGCTGGAGCGCGTTTATCCCGTTGGAATACGCGTTCAAGGGAGGAGGTTCGGTTCTGGTCTTTGGCCTTGGATTCTCTTGTCGTTGGAGGTTGCGATGAAATCAGCCAAGTTCGGACAGCATCGATCAGTCTACAATAAGAGTATCTCTCTAGTCGGAATACTTGCGGCAATGGCTTGGATGGCTCTTGCGAACACATCCTGCTCCGTAAAGGAAATTGATACGGAGCACTATTACCTTTGCATTGGCATTTCTGATTACGAAAACGTAAAGAAACTGACATATCCAAACATTGATGCAGAAGGACTTGCCTATACGCTCTCCCAAAGAGGCTGGCAGAACGCCATTCCTGAGAACGCCTCCTCACCATGGAAAGATGGAAAACTGCTTGATCGAAATGCAACCAAAGCGAACATCAAGGACGCAATCGAGAAGGGGTTTGCGGATGTGCCTTCAGATGCGACTGTACTTGTTTACTTCTCTGGACATGGCGCTTACAACGCAAGTAAGAAGATCTCATATCTTGTACCATGTGAATATCCCGCACGGCAGAACTTTTCCGCAGCGATCAGCCCCGAGGAACTCTATAGCTGGTTTTCCGGTCTGCCAACGAAGAACATCATTTTCATTTCCGACTCTTGCTACTCTGGAGGCTTTGTTTCTACACAAGATTCGGGAGATGCCATGCCAGACTCATACCAGGATGGCGCAGACAGCACTTCCGTCAGTGTTCCGAACTATGCCCTTGCAAATTTTGGCAGCTTACTTGCCAAGAATGCCCAAGCGGTTGGCGGACGTGCACCCATCGCCATCTCTGCGGCAGGGGCCAAAGAATCCTCATATGACGGCTTCCCCGACAAAGCACATGGTGTCCTTACATACTATTTGTTGCTGGCCGCGGACATGGGCGATTCCAATCACGACGGATATGTTACCTGCACGGAAGCCTATTCGTACACCGCCCGCTGTATCAATAACTACTGGAATGACAAATATGGCAAGGAAATGGCTTTCTACCCGCACATTTCTGGCGGTGCACGGGACCTTGTGCTCTATTGTAAATCCCAGGATGGCGGATAATCATCTGCGAATTCCGGGAAAAAGTACACAATCACACCGTTGGACCGCACGCGGACTTCAGCAACACCCTTTTTGGTCAGAGCATCCAAACAACTCTGTGCCTCGTCTATCGTAATATCGCTTTCAAGAGCGACTTCGCTCGGCGTCACTTGTCCATGATTCTTTTTGGCTAAGCGGAGAATCGCCTTTTCTGGGGTCTCCAGAGGACGAACAGTGTTCTCCCTGGACGAACCAAAAAAGCTAGACCCAACCGCACGGATATTCCCGTTTTCTACTCGCTCTTGTGCCTGTGCAAGAATGTTGGCCTCCTGCACCTGTCTGGGAAGCGTGAATAAGTCATAGAGTGCACCAAACCCACCTAGCCCACCTGTCAGGAGCCACAAAAGCCCTGTACCTGTCTTGCCAAGGTAAAACCGGTGAAAACCGAGCATTCCGAAGCCAGAAATTGCCCACAGAGCATACGCGACAGGAAGACTGTATCGCACTTTTCATCCCCTCCACACAAGCGCTCGGTTCCTCTGCGCTTTGCAGTAAATTAAACAAAAACAAAAAACTCGAGCAACAAAGAAAACCACAAGTAATCAATCGTTATGAGTATACTGCCAAGAAAGATAATGCGACAACATAGTTCAAAATGATTTAGGCCAGTTGAGAAACTTAAGTATTCCAAAACAAAGACTATTGAAAAGTGCTTACACGCCAATTTCCAGATAGAGACCGCAACGTCTTGGAATTGACGAGGTGTTTGTGAACTTTTTAGGCGGGGTTGTAGATTTTATGCTTTCTTGGCGATAAGATAGCCAAAATACTTTCTTAAGCTAAGGTCAATCGGGAGACTGTGATGGTTCCAACGATAAAAGAGATTTTTCAACAAAGTCCAAAAGGACAAAGCATAACCGTAAGGGGCTGGGTTAGAACAAAACGCCAAACGAAGGCGGCCGTCTTTATTGAAGTGAACGACGGTTCGTGCTTTGCAAATATTCAGTGTGTCTTCGATCAGAATGACCTCGGTTTTGCCAATCTTCTAAATCAGATTGAAAAGGCCACGACTGGCGCGAGTGTTTCTATCGATGGGAACCTTGTTCCCTCACCTGCAGCAGGCCAGAAAATGGAGGTCAAAGCCATCGCCATAACGGTGATAGGCGAATCGCCCACTGACACGTATCCCCTGCAAAAAAAGGCACATTCCCTCGAATTCTTGCGAGATCAGGCTCATTTGCGCCCTCGGACGAATACGTTCGGTGCCGTAGAGCGCGTAAGAAACCGCATGGCGTTTGCCATACATCAGTTCTTTCAGGAACGTAGCTTTCAATATGTCCACACGCCGCTTATAACGGCGTCCGACGCAGAAGGCGCAGGCGCGATGTTCCAGGTTACGACACTCGATCTGCAAAAGATTGCTCAGACAGGCGTCGTAGACTACGAAAAAGACTTCTTTGGCAAACCCGCCTACCTCACCGTGTCTGGCCAGCTGAATGTAGAAACATACTGCCAGGCGATGAACCGAGTCTACACATTTGGGCCTACCTTCCGGGCAGAAAACTCCAACACGACGCGCCACCTGGCTGAGTTTTGGATGATTGAACCCGAGATCGCCTTTGCGACACTGGAAGACGACATCGAGTTGGCAAAATCTTTTATCACCTACCTCATTAAGACAGCTCTGACCGACTGCGCCGACGACTTGGCATTTTTTGACGCAAGGATCCAACCTGGGCTGCTTGCCGATCTAGAAAAAGTGGTGGCAGGGTCATTCTATAGGATGACTTATACGGAAGCGATCGATGCTCTTCTCAAAAGCGGGCAGGAATTTGAGTTCAAACCATTCTGGGGCTGCGACCTTCAGAGTGAGCACGAAAAATTCCTGACGGAGAAAGTGGTCGGCGGGCCGCTCGTCGTAACTGACTATCCTAAAGAGATTAAGGCTTTTTATATGAAGTTGAACGACGACAACAAGACAGTCGCCGCCATGGATATTTTGGTTCCGCGTTTTGGCGAGATCATTGGCGGATCCGAGCGCGAATGGCGCCTCAATTTACTTGAGAAGCGCATTCAGGACCTGGGCCTTAATATTGATAACTACTGTTGGTATTTAGACTTAAGAAGGTATGGTTCGACGCCTCATGCCGGCTTTGGGCTTGGCTTTGAACGCCTTCTTCTCTATATCACCGGGATGACCAATATTCGCGACGTCATTCCGTTCCCGCGCGCACCGAAACTTGCGGCGTTCTAGGGATTCCTATGATCGCCATGTAATTCGGGCCTGTTCGGTCCGACAATTCAGGTTAGCGAAAGGGACGCGGTGATAGAGTGATGTTTCCCAAAAAAAGACATTTGAATTCTTCTAAAAAGCCAACTTATAATGAACAGATCCTGGTTGAGGTACCGGTACACGGACAAAAGCGCTTAGGCAGTTGCCTCGAATACCAGGCTGTGCGAGCTAGACCTAACCGTAGGCTCGGGCCCGCGCTTCTTTGTGTTGCCGCACTATGCTTCTCTCTTACGACAGCCACGCAACTTTTTGCACAAGGCTTGCAGACGAGTGGAAAAACTTCTAAGCAAAATGCGGTATCGACAAGGCTAGCTTTAAACGGGGGCAACTCCGGTACTGAGAGTTCCGCTGCTAACACGGGCGATACCCCTGCAGTGACCGATCAAGAGCTTTCGGCGCCTCCGAAAATAAATGCACGCTCTGCAGCCCTTATCGATGCGACAACCGGTACCCTACTCTATGCCAAGAATCCTGACCTTGAACTGCCTCCGGCAAGCCTCACCAAACTCGTGACACTGCATCTTGTGTACGAAGCATTGGATGCTGGTCTGCTTTCCAGGGATGAACTCGTCGATATAGATCCAAAAGACTGCTCTCCTTACATTCCATACGGGTCGTCGCTCATGTACCTCCATCCCGGTATGAAGGTGAGTATAAAGGACTTGATGCTGGGAGCTGCAGTAGTATCAGGAAACGATGCAGCGTATGCACTGGCAAGGCGCCTCTCAGGATCGAACGAAGCCTTTGCAGCAAAAATGAACGAAGCAGTGCAGAAAATGGGGTACACACACCTACACTTTGTGGAGCCATCTGGACTGTCTGAGTTGAATCTGGTTACGGCGAGAGAGTTTGCGCTTTTCTGTAGGGATTATATCAGGCTGCACCCAGAGGCCTTGACCGAGCTGCATTCGGTCAAGTCTATAGAATTTCCTCGTCCGGAACACCGGGCACCTGGCTTCGTCCCCAAAGGGACAATAATCCAGTACAATAGAAATCCTATAATCTTCAGCTACGACGGAGCGGATGGACTAAAAACCGGTTATATCATCGAAGTAGGCTACAACATGGCTGCTACCGCTAAACGCGGTGACTCGCGTTTCATAACCGTAACCCTGGGTGGCACAGGACCCTCCTATGCGGGAGGTGGAGCTCTTCGAACCAAAGACACGAAGAATCTTCTAGATTGGGCATTCGAAAACTTCGAGACTGTATCCCTGGATCCTGGCCAAATGGTAGTTCCAAAAGTGTGGTTCGGAGAAAAGCAAAGTGTCGAATTAGCGTTGGACGGGATCAATGCAGTGACAATTCCAAAGGGGCAAAAGGCGGCGCTTGCTTACAGAGTGGAAACCCCAAAAGTCATGGACGCTCCTATTGCGAAGGGCGCCCCTGCTGGTAAGCTCATTTACTCGCTCAATGGCAAAGATATCTATTCGGTTCCGATTGTCACGGCACAAGCGGTGCCACAAGGGAATCTGTTTAGGCGTGTGTGGGATGGGATTGTGAAGTTTTTCTCAAATATCTTTGCGGGGTGAGGTCTTTTTTGCGACGTTGGCGGCCGCGTCTTTGAGGCATTGGCGGCCGCGTCTTTGAGGTATTGGGGCCGCGTCTTTGAGGCATTGGCGGCCGCGTCTTTGAGGCATTGGCGGCCGGACTACTTCTTTGCGTCCTCAGCTTCCATCTTTTACCCTTGCGCCTTCAGGTTCCTCCGAAAGGCACAGCCGCACGCCGTCGTAGACTATAAAGCCTTCTGACGCCAACTCAATCGCGGACTGTTCGATATTCTCGTGCGAAAATGGCAGCTTGCCATAGACGGCTTCAATGTCGAGCGGGCCTTCCGCCACAAGGAGTTTAAGAAGCTCTCCTCGAACCCGCCTAAAAGAAGTATTGAACGGGCTCTGCTTGCGATACGAAGTGCTTCGGCGATTATGGTTCTCTTCTTCTTTTTTTATGTGCGCACCGTAATCCATGAGGGCCGTGTACCATTTTGACGGAGCATCCCTGTCCAGCACGTATTCGGCGGTTTCTATAAGCCGCGTGTCTGACACTTGATCTTCGTCAGGATAAAAGTACTTGAGCAGAACCGTGCGTACGTTGGTTTCCAGAAAAACCACAGGCCGATTGAAGGCGAAGGCAAGGATAGCCCGAGAGGTATAAACTCCTATACCGGGCAAGGAGCGCAAGGCGGCCTCATCGGCAGGGATTTGCCCGCCAAATTCAGCATCGATGTGGCGCGCCGAGGAATGCAGGGCTAGAGCGCGGCGATTGTAGCCTAGGCCGCTCCAGGCGGCGAGGACGGCCGAAGCAGGGGCGGCGGCGAGGGCGTGGATGGTGGGGAAAAGCCGCAGCCAGGCGGCGTATTTGGGGATGACGCGGGGCACTTGGGTCTGCTGGAGCATGAATTCGGAGACGAGGACGGTGTAGGGGGTCGGGTCACGACGCCATGGCAGGTCGCGGTAGCATTCCGAGGCGCGCGCATATACAAGGCTTCTGAATTGTTCAGGAGTAAATATGGACGAACTCATGAAGAAGCTCTTCCGCTTTCTCCTTGCAACTGCTACAAACCGTGCCTATTTTTGTAGCTTCCTGCAACTGTTCCCAATCCCTTGCGCCTGCCTTGACGGCATCTTCTATGTCTTTGTCCGTAATATTGAGACAATTGCACACGACCACCGCCGCGTCACTCTTGAAAGCCCCTGGCCGACCGGTTTTTTCAAGATAGGAATCAATCGCAGCCCTGAGTGCCTTGTCGCCAAGTACCGAACAGTGGATCTTGTTCTCGGGTAGCCCACCCAACTTTGCAGCTACATCGTTGGGCTTTATCTTGTACGCATCTTTGATGTTCATACCCTTTATGACTTCGGACAGCATCGAAGTACTTGCAATTGCGGAAGCACAACCATAGGTTTTCCATCGCACATCGGTAATTACGTCGTCTTTTATCTTGAGCATAAACATCATCTGGTCGCCGCACTTTATGTTTCCCACAACGCCTTCCGCATCAGGCACAAAACTCTCGTCGGGGTTGTACACGTTCCGAGGGTTAGTAAAATGATCCTTTACCGTATCGGAATAAAGCCACTGAAATTGATCCATCTTATTCTCCCTTATTCTCCTGGTCCGCCACACTCAAATATGGGGTCAACGCCGAGTCAGCCCCACAGCCTCTTCTGGCGACACCGTGGACATGCGCCTAAGCCTTGCAATGATCGGCGGTAATTTCTCCACCACATAACGGACATCTTCTTCTGTGGTGTACTTCCCTAAGGAAAAACGAATTGAGCCATGAGCGAGCTCTGGGCCAACACCCGTCGCCATAAGGACATGCGACGGCTCCAAGCTGCCTGAAGCGCACGCCGAACCGGTAGACACCTCAATTCCTTCCAGATCGAGGGACAAAAGAATCGACTCACCTTCCGCACCAGGGAACGACACATCGAGCGTGTTGGGGAGCACGTCCGTCGGATGCCCGTTGATCCGTACGTAAGGGATCCGCTCCACAATGTCGTCACGCAATATATTCCTCAGTCTTCTGACATTCCGGCCATACTCGTCCACCTCGGCAAAAGCCAATTCGGCCGCTTTCCCGAATCCTATTATTCCGAGATTGTTGTAGGTCCCAGCCCTTACACCACGCTCCTGATGTCCTCCACGAATAAGAGGCTCGATTGGTGCGCCTTTTCGCACGTAGAGAGCACCGACACCCTTTGGGCCATAAATCTTGTGGCAGGAAAGCGTTAGGTAATCTACGCCCCACTCTTGAACAGAAACGGGTATTTTCCCTGCCGCCTGCACAGCGTCGCTGTGAACATAGGCCCCCTTAGCCTTCGCCATTTTGGTGATGAGTTCGATATCTTGGATTGTGCCGATCTCATTATTGGCAGTCATAATCGACACAAGTAGGGTGTCGTCCGTCAGTTCCCTTCTATAAACATCCATATCGATCTTGCCAACGTCGTCGACAGGCAAGAAGACGACATCCAATCCTTCTTCTTTGAGATGTGTAGCCGAATTGAGAACACAGGGGTGTTCTATGGCTGTCGTTATGATTTTCTTTCGTGAACCGGTCTTGGCCACGGCGTACATAGTCATAAACACGGTGTTATTGGATTCTGAACCACCCGAAGTAAAGAACACTGTAGAAGGGTCTCCGGCATCGATGAGCGCCGCAACTGCAGCTCTAGCCTTTTCTATTTCGGCTTTGGCCTTTCTGCCGGCTTCATGCATGCTCGAGGCATTCGCGTAGACATCCATGGCTTGGATCATCAGCTCTTTGACTTCCGGTCTAAGAGGAGTAGTAGCGTTGTAGTCAAGATATACCATGCGTTCTGCCATCTGATTCTCCTTCTGAAGCGTATTGCAACAAAGTTCTACAAAAGTTCCTGACCGGCCTGAGCTGTCATAACAAAAGCATTGTCTTCTGTTAGGTCCGCAAGTGTCACGGACGAGAGGTACTTATCCACAGCAGTTTTTAGTCCCATCCAGAATTTTCTTGGCATACAAGTAGCGCCAAGAGCGCAGGCCTCGCTGTTGTCAACGCACTCGACCGGTCTGACATCTCCATCGGTCGACTGCACAATGTCGATCATTCGGATTTCCTGCGCAGGCCTTGCGAGATGATAACCACCTGTTCTGCCCCTATCCGAAACGATGAGCCCTGAGAGTTTTAGCTGGTTCAATATGCCCTCAAGGTATTTAAGAGGAATGTGTTCGGCCTCCGCAATATGGGCCGCGCAATCGCTCTCTACCTTCCCCAGATGGACAAGCGCTCTAATTGCATATTGTGTCTTCATCGAAACTTGAAACATTGCGCTTGCATCTCCTTAAAATCCTATTTATTCCATAGGAATATCACACAAAGCACGCAAATGGTCAAGTTACATCGATCCAGTATCGTTTACTCAGTAGTGTTATTTTAGCAATTCCACTTTGTCGAAATTCCGGGAGCATGCCAGCTCGTCGAAAACAAACCCATAAGGTGTCGACCCTGCAGGATTGGTTTTGTTCCCTCCCGAGGCTATGGACTCAGCCAGAATTTTGCCCAAGCCCGGTCCAATCATGAAGCCTTGACCACACATGCCCACAGCTTGAAGAAAATTCTCCGCCCCTTCCGGATAACCGACAATGGGCAGACCGTCCGGCGTCATTGGATACATGCCCCGCCACGTTCTTCGCACACGCAGGTTTCTAAGCCTTGGATAAAGCTCCAGCAATCGCCTTACACAAAGCGGTAAAAAAACCGACGTAGAATCTTTGTCTCTTCCCCAAATCTGTGGCCTTGGCGTAATGCAGAACACGACTTGTCCTGTCTCTGCCTGATAAAAATAGTAGTTTCCGGACTCAAGGTCAGGCCGGATATCCACAAGCATGGGCTGCATAAAATGTTCAACAGGCTCCGTCACACCCGCTTCGTGGCAGTCCGGATGTACTGGCAAAGCCACGCCTGCAAGGCTGGCGAGCTCAGAGGCCTCTGCGCCAGCAGCGTTGATGAAAAGCGGTGCAGACCACACTTCCGACCCTGCCACAATGTTCTCTACGTGAGTGCCACGCAACCGTATGTCCTCAACTCTCGTATTGAAAAAGAAGTCTACCCCTGCCTCTAAAGCCAGTTTATGGTATGCCGTGTTCGCCATCAATGAAGAAGCAAAGCCATCGCCTGGGCTAAAGGTACCGCCAAGAAGCCCTTCACTTTTGATTCCAGGCACCAAAGCCATGACAGCATCTGCGTCTATCCAGTCAATATTGAGCCCTGCTGCCTTTTGAACTTTGAGAAGCTCCAAGAAGTCTTTCTTGCGCTCTTCATCATAGGCCACATATAAGTAGCCACCTTGCACCCATTCAACGTCGAGCCCATAAGCTTCTTTCATCGTCGAAACAATGGCTAGGGACTCAAGGCAGATCTTTATTTTGGCAGGATCGGAATGCGTGGCACGAATCCCGCCTATCGCTGCGCGGTTCTGCCCACGGCCCCAAGAGGCTTCGTGATCCAGTACAGCGACCTTCACACCTCTTTGTGCGAGCTGCCATGCCAAAGGCACACCCACAGATCCCGCTCCAATAATTATTGCATCATAGGTTTTCATGGTGCACCTCTCTGGTTTGCATCGGCACTTCCAATTCTCACCAAGCCCTCATTGACTATTTCACCCATGGGAACTTCCATGAAGAGTGGTCGTACGCTTGCCGGTTCAACTTCCGACATATCTACACCTGCAAGCTTAAATGCCCTTGACAATAGCTGCGAACACGTCTTGCCTCCACAAGCTCCCATGCCCACTCGCAAAGTTTTGAGCTGATTGATGTCCTTTACTCCATTTTCTTTTATAAAAGTCACGATTTCTCCTAAAGTAATCCTCTCACAACGGCATACAATCGAGTCCAACTCATCCGTGGCAGGCATTTGGATGGGGCGCCCTTGCGAGACAACATCTTCCTGCACTCGAACTCCGGCGATGGAGGTTGCGGTCTTCAGGTTCACCCTAAAAGTGAGGAGTGATGTCTTTTTCTGTTTGTTGTAGTGTATGTCCACTAGGGGAGCGCTTTGAACAAAGACC
>Ga0209099_1003802_pt1 | contig 11967 bp, 5 predicted proteins | sample AD_JPNHW2_MetaG_FD_184430 | JGI IMG/M metagenome (GOLD analysis project Ga0209099, IMG submission 184430) | Active sludge microbial communities of municipal wastewater-treating anaerobic digesters from Japan - AD_JPNHW2_MetaG (SPAdes) (version 2) | ecosystem: Engineered > Bioreactor > Anaerobic >...
AACCTGCAATCTCATCTTTCGGAAATTATCCGATGGAATTAGCACCTTTTCTTTCAACAGAATGGTTGCCGTGACTTCAAAGGGCCAGTCCCTCCGTCACTCTTGATAAGACAGTCAGTTGGATGTTAATATACTTTTTTTAAAATTACATTCTCCTGTCAATAAAAAAAGAACTTTATAAGAAACCCCTCAAAACTTTAGGAGCGAACGGATTCGCGCCCATTTAACCCTGTAAAAAATCTGAATAATCCAAATCCTGAACCTTTACTCCTCCGGGTGTGCGGGGCCTGGAAGCAGATATTATGAAATAAGTTTTAAAGCTTCTTTAATTATCTCTTCTATTCCTATCTCCCCTTTTGCAAGGGTAATATCATTAACACACTTTATAGATTTATTTTCGTCAAATCCCAGCGTTACAAGAGCCTCAACAGCATCGCTTTTCTCCGACGGAGTATCACTGACTGGTCCGGCTATTTTTTCAAGCTGAGGGAGTTTTCTTTTAAGTTCAAAAACAAGTTTTTCCGCTTTTGTCTTTCCGATTCCCGGAATCTTTGTAAGCAGCACAGGATTCTGGTATTTTATTGCTTCAATAAGCTTCTCGGGAGTGATACCCGAAATAACAGAGATCGCCATCGCAGGACCGATCCCGCTGACATTTATCAGAGACTTGAAAATATCTTTTTCTATCTTTGTATAAAATCCGAAGAGCCTGAACTGGTCCTCTTTGTGAATTGTATGAACAAGAAGTGTTACAGCTTTTTCACTCTGAATTTTTTCATATGTGGAGAAGGGAATTGTCAGCTCAAATCCCACTCCGTTTACATCCAGTATCATCTCCGTTGGTTTAAGATCTTCAACATTTCCTTTTAATTTACCTATCATTAAAAATCGCCTAGATATTCTTCAGAATAAACTGTTCTATATAAAGCTTTTCAGCAAGTTTGAGATTCGATTCGTTCAGTTTGATAATTTCCTCTTTGAATAAATGCTTATCATTTACATCTGCAACTTTATTCCCTTCTTTTTTACGGGAAGATTTTTTAATCAGGTTATTTACTCCCTCTATTCCTTTTCTGCTGACAATAACCAGATCTTCATTGCTGAATTCGATAGAACTTCTGATAAGAGATATGTCTGATTTCTTCATCTCGTTTTCATGAAGTTTTCTTCCGAGTATTTTATCATAATGAATTATAGATTCTTTTTTTATGATAACATAATGGGTCCCGAAATAATTAGAAATAACGGCAGTTACAAGAAATGAAAGGATAACCCCAAGCGCAGTATAAATTACAATTGCAACTGCGACATTGAATTGAGCTACAGGAACAACAGCAAAATTTATTATATGGAAAAAACCGTAATAAACTACAAACATAAATACAATCTGTAACGGATGATATTTAGTTTTCCATGTAAGATCCTGGGAATCACGACGTTCAATTATTCTTATACTGGAATTGTTCGGAATAACAATCCCATACGGATTATAAGGATGTTTACTATCAATCATATCATACGGAATTTCACGGTTCTCTTTTACCGGAAGCCCTATCGTCTTTTCAAAATTGGCCTTAAAACCGGCAGCAAGCTTTTCATTGTGAAATTTAGTGATAAGCAGAAGTGCACCCATTCTGTTTTTCAGAAGAATCCCGTATTCAGGTTTATTCCTGTTAACAATATACTGAATCACTATCTCGGTAAAATACTTATAGGGAATTTTAAGGGGAGAGATATCCCACCCTGTAGACTCTACAAGGCTCAGATAACCGGGATCCTCATTAACCAGAATTTTATAATATTTGGTGTTCAGGAGAGAAAAAAGGCCTGAAAAAAGAAAAATAATTCCAAAACCGATCAATATATGATCAAAAGGATATATTTCACCTAAGTTATATATTCCCGTTCCCCCCATGAGAGCTCCGAAAACAGAGTATATAAAAAGAAAAGTTATCGGAGTCTGTATTCTAATACTATTTGATGAAAAGCCGACTTTTGATTTCATAGTTTTATCGCTATTGTATTTTTTAGTTATTTATATAATAGTGTACTGATTATTCAAGAATTTTTTATGCACAATGTCAGAGGGGGTGAATTAAATTTTGAAGTGTCTCAGTAAAAACAGAGTTATTGTATAGCAGAACAAGGGGCTTAAACCCCTTGTTCTGTGTATTTCTGAAGTTAAATGTTCTACATAAATTGCGGTTCTTTGTATGAGTACATGTCATGAACATGTCCTTCTCTCTGAGCCATTGCTGATCTTATTTCAAATCTCAGTTCATTCGAATAGAGCTTTTCATGAAGGGACTTGACGTTTCTTATGCCCATATCCTGGAATGAATGTTTAAGCCCCTGAATAAGATATGGAGCATAATCGTTCATTGAACCTTTATCCATTACAGAACCGGAAACCCCCTGTGCTACAATAATCTTTGCGTCTTCAGCAAAATATCTCTTGTTGCCGCCGGCTTCCATTGCTTCCATAGATGCCATGCCGCGGTATTTTTTTAATCGCACACCATTATCATAAAAGTATTCACCCGGAGCTTCGTTTGTTCCTGCAAACATCGATCCCATCATCGCAGTAGATGCACCAAGAGCCAGTGCTTTTGAGATATGGCCTATATTCGCGATCCCGCCGTCTGCTATAACAGGTATGCCATGTTTATTCGAGTATCTCGCAGTACGGTAAACCGCGGTCGCCTGCGGCCTCCCTACTGCCATTGTAGTCTGAGTTGTACAGATAGATCCCGGCCCCATTCCTATTCTGAGAGCATCGGCACCGGCTTTAATAAGCATTGCACACTGTTCTTCGGTAACTACATTGCCGCCGATAATGTCGATATTCGGATAATTCTTTTTAATAAATGTTATCATATCAATCTGGTAGATAGAATTTCCCTGAGCTGAATCTATTATAACAACATCGACTCCAGCCTCATTGAGTGCGGCAAGGCGGTCTTTAGATTCATCCTTGGTTGATATAGCAGCACCGACTCTCAACTGTTTCTTCGCATCTTTGGTCGCAAGAGGGAATTCCCTGTTTTTAAGAAGATCACTTCTGCTTAAAAGAGCAACAAGCTTACCTTCAGAATCTACAATCGGGAGCTTTCCTTTTTTGGATGATCTCAGGATGCTGTTAGCCTCGGATAATGCTATTCCCTCTCTGGCTGTAAGCATATCTTTAGTCATTACTTCAGAAAGAGGTCTGGTTCTGTCTTTCTCAAAATCTATATCTCTGTTAGTAACAATTCCTACAAGTTTTGAATTCAGCTTTCCGTTTTCGGTAATTGGAATTCCTGAAAAATTATATCTTGCCTTGATCATGTCAATATCACTGATTTTATTATGTGGAGATAAAACCATCGGTTTATTGATAAAACCATTTTCATATCTTTTCACTCTGCCCACCAGGTCGGCCTGTTGTTCAATTGTGTTATTATAGTGAATAAAACCGATCCCTCCCCACAGGGCAAGAGCTATAGCCATTTCGGCTTCAGTGACAGTATCCATAGGGCTCGAAACAAGCGGGCTTTTTAATTTAATATTACGTGTCAGGTTTGTGTCAAGGCTGACATCATCAGGGGCAAAATCTATAAAACCCGGAAGAATTATAAAATCATTATAAGCGTAACCTGTGGGAGTTGTAAAAATCTCCTCTGCTGAAAAACCATCTTTAATCTGCATATATTAACCCCTTATTTATCAGAATAAAATTTTAAATTAAAGCCCCTGAAACATGACCCATTGGAATTGTTATATGCATACTTTTTTCGTCAAACTATTCCAAAGTCCCCCTCCGGGGGATTTAGGGGGCTTCTAAAGAATTATATTAACTATCTAATATTAAAACAATACAAAAAATATGTCAATGTCCGACATAATTTTTTACAGCGACATTTGTCAAGAAATAGATGGAGTTTAAAAAAATATTTGTTGCTAAACATGGGCATTGCAGAGATGTGTATCTTGTGATAATGCGGAATAAAAATAAATACCGTTCAGCGATCCGGTATTTATCATGAGGTTAAAATGGGAGACTGTAAAAGATGCGGAAAATGCTGCCAGGATGTACGGCTTGCCGAACCGCCGGAACTCCTCGAAAAAGCATACGGCTACTGGAAAAAAACAAAACAGATAGATCCGAATTTTTCTGAAATATATCTCATATATCCGATGCTTACTTTTCTCTATGAAAAACCGGAAGAGGACCTGCCGTATCATTATCACTGCAAGCATTACACAGTTGATGAGCTGGGACTTCCTGCATGTTCAATCCACCCGGTAAGGCCCAGGATGTGCAAAGATTTTCCATATTATGAGGATGTTACCCATCTCCAGGAAGAGGAGAACCTGAGCCCGTATGAAGGGTGCGGGTACAATGACCCGGACTGATTACTTTTTTGCCGGTGGAAGATATTCATTATGTATATTCGACATCGCGCTATAGATATTCTGTCTCACGTTTTTATCAATCTTCTCCATTTCCATGAGAAGCCTCCTGGCGTCTGCTCTCCTTGTATCATCGCCGTGAGGGCAGATTTTTACCTGCGGCGGATATTTTCTTAACTTCGCGTATTCACGGATCTCATCCTCTCCAAGAAGGATAAGCGGACGTATCAAGTCAAACTCTCCGCCGAACATGGAGAGCGACGGAGGCATGGAGCTTATTGAACTGTTTGAGATCATATTCATCAGGAGTGTTTCAATAGCATCATCCCTGTGGTGTCCGAATGCAAGTTTGGTGCACTTCTCTTTTTTTACAAAATCGAACAGTTCCTTTCTTCTCAGCCATGAACATATAAAACAGACCGATTTATTTTTATCTCTTTCAAGATCCGCTTCAGTTTCGATAATATAAAGCGGAACGTTAAGTTCATCACAAAATCTGTTTAAAAAATCAAGATCGGTTTCATATCCGATATTTTTTACGTGTACATGCACAGCCATTACATCATATGTTACAGGTAGCCGCCTCCTCCTGTTGGCAACGGTTTCAAGCATCACAAGAGAATCTTTACCTCCTGAAAGCGCTACAGCAACCCTGTCGTTTTCTTTAATAAGGGAATAGGTGTTTATACCTCTCCCGACACTTTTCTCAATGTGTAAAAAATACTGCTCTGAATTATCTTTCATATATGTTCGCGGAATTTTTCCGAGCTGAGCTCCATTTTATATTGTCTTAATTTATTTTTAAAATAATTCTGTATTTAAACTGGCGCCCCCGCCCGGCCATTCCTGACGGTCGGACGCCATCTCATGCCAGAAGGCTGAGAGATAATGCCCGTACGGCAGCAGTGAGCGGGTGAGGGCATGCTTTAATTCTATTTTTCTTTCAGCAGATTAAGATCATAAATATTAAGCCTGTACCCGCTCCAGTTTGAAGGATGGCTATATTTACTGCTGCTCCTGACTTTAGTCAAAGCCTTAGCAAATGACTCCTGAAGAGAAGTTCCTTTACCTGCATTACGGTAAAACTCCTCGATGAAGAGTGAATTATTTGTATCCTGTATCAGCGAACCGTTCAGCAGTACTGCCTGAAGATTAAGATCTCTTCCGTAAAGAAGAAAATCGGATACTCCGGTACCGGAAAGTTCATCATAGGGAGCGAACAGAAAAGCGTTTCCGCTTACCAGGCTTTTGATATTCCTGCCGCTGATAGAATACTCCCGCTTCCCGTGGTTATACCTGACTTTAGATGATAAATGAATAATCCCCCGCCGCGAATCCGCACTGGTACTGTACTTTATTCCCGATTCCTTAATCGCAACTTTTTCCAGATAAGCCGCCATGGAATCCTCTGTTTCCGGAAGATATATCTCTCTTGAAACAGAACTGCCGCCCGTAGTGGAAACCAGTAATGAAGGAATATAAATCAGCTGCGTTTTATTTGAAATCATTTCACCATCACCGGCAATTTCAAATGGAATTTTTTCCGATTCAGAATCTACCGAGATCAGAATAACTTTTTTACCTTTCATCTGCGGATAAAGAGGTGATAAGATTTTCGCGATCTCACTTGATGCACCGGCCAGTTCTTTTCCTGCAGCAGATGCAGTCATATATCCATCCATGAATTTCATAAACGACGAGTAGCCTTTTTCAATTACAAATGCTCTTTTAGATTTTTTATCAGATGTCCAGACGAAAAGATTCTCTTTATTTTTTACGATATTTACGTACAGCCCGTTATCAGGAAGAATCTGCTGTACCGCCTCCATGTCAATTGTACCTGCGTATTTAAACAGGTTACTTCCGCATTTAGATGATGCAATAATAAGTTTCTTAACCTCGCTATAATACTGGGCATCACTGTGCTGTCCTGTTTTCATTTTGTAATTAATGAACTCATCAAAAACCTGTCCGGTGATCTCCCGGTATCCTTTGTGGTTTAAAAGTCCGGTGTTGTGCTTGACCAGGTTAAGCGCTGCCGAGAACAATTTCTCAAACTGCTCGGCATCAGATATTGATGCTTTTTTAAGAGAACCAAGCCTGTTCAGCTCAATGAGAGATAATTGCAGGCTAAGCATGTATTTGCGGTCAGGAGAAAGGTTTTCCATTTTACTCAGAAGTTTGCCTTTTACTTCAGCTTCCTTATATTTTCCCGACATTATGTACAGGTGCATCCTGAGGAGCTGCATATCCACGTAACTCCCGTCGTCCGGGTTAAAAATTTCTTCCGCAGAAAGAGCAATATCATAACTCTCCTGGTAATTCTGCATAAGAAGATAATTCATTCCCGTATCAAGAACCGTCTCTTTCCTGATCGAGTTAAGTGAACTTTTTGTCGAGATGTTTAAAATATTTTTCAGGATAGATATTCTCTCCTGATATTTTTCACTCTCCGAATAAAAATCATCAATTCTTTTCAGAAGCATAACTGAAGGGATATATTCTGATCTTGAAATTGACCGTTCAATGTTCGCAGCACCGATGAACTGGTTCAATTCCTCATCCAGGTCTTTCCCTTCATGCCGTATAATAGTTTCAAGTACCGGATATACCGACAGTGAATCTACTCCGTTTTCTCCGCGGATCAGTTTCATGGCTTCATCCCTTTGCGCAGCGAGATCCTTATTATTCCATAACGCTGCAATTCTGTCAAAGCGGATAGACCTTCCCTCCGGAGGTTTAACTCCGCTTATTATATTACGCATAAGATGCTCCCCATCTGAAAGAAAAGCCTTATCCGGAATAAGAGCCGCAAGTTTTACAGCTCTTTCATCTCTGGCGGAATATAAAAATTCTGCGGCAGGCATGAGATATCTTTCTATGGGGAGAATTGTGCTGTATGATTTTTTCATTTCGAGGATAGAATCCGCAGATGAGAAATTTCCGTCTCTAATAATTTTTATTACGGCATTTAAAATCTTCAGGTCATCCTGTACAAAACCGTTTGCATTGAAACCGGATATTTCCTTCTCCGCGCTTTTTATATCTCCAAAATACAGATGCGTATATGCTCTCCGGAGTTTTATTCCCAATCTTTCATCTTCATTAAGAGGAGTGTATGAATCTATAACTGCTAACGATTCCTTAACCCGTCCTTTAAGAAGTTCCATCAGCCAGAGGTTACTGATATATACTTGCGAATTTTTTTCTTTCTGAAGTGAATTCCATCTTGAGAGATGAATTCCTGCTTTGGAAAAATCATCGTTTTTCATATATCTGCTGAAAAGAGAGAACTCTTTATCCGCAATCTGCCTGCTGTCAGAGATACCTTTATCGTTAAATGTATTTATATAACCGAGAGTAAAAAACGGTACTGCCGGAAGAATGTCTGATTTACTGAATATTTTTTTTACCAGCGGAAGGACGGTATCCGCACCCGTACCGGATGTTACAATAACACGTTTTGTACCGGTGTAGAATGCTGCCTCCATAAGTGACGTTAAATAATTATAATCGCTTTTAATTCCTGTCCGGATCAGGCATACAGGCGACAATGAAGACGAGAATAAAACTTCAGGGGTAATATCATTGCCGGAACCGTTTCTGTCAACAATCAGAGAGTAATCTTCAAAAGACTTATCCTTTCCCTCTGCCGCATTAATTCCCTCAGCAGCACTGCGTACCCCTTTCTCCTCACTGTAGATGCTGTTGATAATACTGTTTGCATCTTTCAGATAATCAGAGATCCTGTCCAGAGTATTGATAAAAATATAATTCTCCGAAGATTTCAATTTTCCGCTATTTATCATATCCACAACAGTATCGCTGAGGAGAATAAAGACTGTTGATCCCGAACTTCCGGCGAGAACAGAGCCGGCACTGTCTTTAACAAACCCTGATGTCATTTTACCGGATGAAACTTTCCAGTAGAACAGCCCTTTCTCTGTTTCATGGAACCTGAAAATATCCGCATTAACTGAAGGCTCTTTATAAACAGACATCTCCACATACGGTTTAATTGAACCGTAATCATTTCTGATTACCTGCCGTAGCGCTTTCAGTTCGTCCTCTTGAAGTGATATTTTTTTCTTCGCAGTTACAGCCTCAGGAGAGAGCGGATCTGTTCCCGAGAGCAGCAGAGATGACAATTCATTCCGCATCACATTGAGTTTCCCAAGTCCGGCTGAATAATCATAGTACTTCTTTCTATCATATTCATTGCTGAATTTCGGCGAGAGAGAATTAACCGACATGATTCTCGCCGCCTGCGCGTATCTCTCTGCTGTTTCAAAAGTTTTTTTTTCGCTTCCCCTGTCGATAAGAAAATTTATGTAGTCTCTGTATATTATTTTAATCCTGTTGGAATACTGGCTGTATAGTGCCGGATATTCCTCAATTGATGAAATTGCCGAAGTGAAAAATTTATCTGCAAGAGCTGACGAATCTGTCTTCTCCACCTCTTTCCCGTGAGCATATAGAAAATTTCCCAGTTTATGATAAGCGTTAATTTTTACCCATGGGAGAGAATTCTTTTCACTGAAATTTTTCGCGTCAAGCAGTGAGACATATGATTTTTCGAAGTCTCCGAGCCTTTCATAACACGATGCGGCATTCAGTATAAGTTTTGCCTTTAACTCACTCCTGCCTGATTTTTCCGCCTCATTTATCGCAGGTTCAAATCTGTTCAGAGCTTCTTTATATAAATTAAAAGCATCCCTATTAATAGAAAACAGGACTGCTTCTTTTGATTTTTTATCAGCAAGCGCAGGATCTGACGCATAAAGAATTTCTGCGAGATAGTATTTTAAAATCGCCGAAGATATATCCAGAGAATAATATATTGCAACAGTTTCCTGCCCTATCAGTTCTTTAACTTCATATATCTGCTGGTCAGTAACTTTCTCCTTTTTCGCTTCAGCTTTCTGCTCCAGCGCTTCCTTCTCGCGGGCCAGCCTCATGTCATAATAATTATTTCTGTAGCTCTCTATTTTGCTGATAAGTGATGATATCTTTTCTCTCCAGTTTTTATCTGAATTTTTTTCATCTTCAATCATCAGTGCATACAGATTTACAAGATTCATCATTGATGAAAATGTTCCCTGCAGATTATTCTTCTCCGCAGCAAGATCTCCGGCTTTATTAAAATAATTCTCAGCATCACCGGATTTTCCCGAGACGTATGAATAGTATCCCAGGTTGTTTAGAGAACGGATTTGCGTGTCAATAGCGACAGAGGTTGAAGAATCCTCGAGAACAGCTATTTTCTCTTTAAGAATTTTTATCGCTTCGGGATAATCATTTTCTAAAACAGCTATCTCCTCGAGCATTGATATATTCAGTAATTTTTTGTTCTGAGTATCAAGCGGGTAAAATATTCTGTTATCACCGATTACAACCGAATCGGGGCCAAGATTATAAACAGGGAACGGCCCTATACCGAACAGTTTAATTCTCAGATAATACTTTCTCTCATCATCGGGATATTTTTCCAGCATAGCAGCAGCACGGTCAAGATAGGTCTTCGCGCTTTCCAGTTCGCCTGTCTTTATGTAACAGTACGCGATCTCCTGATTATAACGCGCTTTGTCAATAGTCAGCTTATTACTCTCGGCAAACCTGAGTATCTTTCTGTACCACCCGATTGCTTCTGAATATTTATTTTCGTATCTGCTGAAGAGCGCAAAATACCTGTAAAGGGTCAGGTACTGGTATTTGAATTTTTCACTCCCGCCAGTGAGAGAGAGCGCATTGTATATTTCATATGCTTTTTTAATTTCCGCATTGGCAGCTTTGATCTCATCATTCTGCCAAAGCGAATAACCAAGATGAAAATGGAAAAGTGCTTTTTCTATATCAGAGCCGAATGTTTTTTTATACTTTTCAGCCATCCTGTAGGATTTCAATGCTCTCGGATAATTAAGGAGCAGAAAATAATTGTTAGCCATATTCAGATGAATATTACCCTCATTTTCCGGTTTAACATTTTCATTATTTGCATTAAGAGCTTTCTCAAGTATTACAATATTCTCCTCCCAAAGGTGCTTCGGAAAATATTTCCCCGCGTATTTTTCAGCTTCATCACCTGAACTGTTTCTATCAAAATCTATATACTGATATATCCAGCTTTTTAATATGTAAGCTTCAATAAAAGCATCATCGATAAACAATGCCCAGTCAGTCTGGTCATCGGCCATTTTGAACGCTTCATATATTCCCGCAGGTGAGGCCTTACCATCAATCCGGTTTTCCGATGAATTAAGGTACAGAGCTTTTTTTGTATAAATATAACCAAGCCCGTAAATCGCCGCCCTGTTAAAATCCATTCTGAATACCGGGAGTTTATCGTTATAGCTTTTTTCAAGATCGGTTATCGCAGCTTCACCTTTCCATGCAGTATATGAATCTATATAGAGGATGTGAGCTTTCGGTGCATATTCGCTGTATACTTCCGGGTACAATCTTTTATTGTGCATCAGTGTAACAAGGTTTATCAGCTTATCATAAACCTCTGAAGCGTTTTTAAAATTTCCCGAGATTTCATTTTTCTCACCAGTCTGCTCATAATAACCTATAAGCCAGAGAAGCCTGTCTTTAAAATTTTCAGTTTTAAAACGCCTTGAATACCGGCTTATACCTGCACTGAAATATTTCTCGGCCTCTGCGAAGCGGCTCTGTTTTCTTTCTATTTCGCCAAGTTTGATATTCGAGAGATAGAAGGTAAGGTCATTCGGGTGAGAGAGAGTTATTGACTGTAGAAGTTCCTCCCTGCTCCTGTCCGGCAGGCCTTTGCTGTCATATAAAAGTCCGGCAGTATAATTGAGGACAGCCTGGATCTTTTTATCATCTTTAAATTTTATTTTTAAAGCGGAAATTTTCGACAGATATGCATCAGCTTCAGATGAAGAGATTTCCGATGTACTGAATTGATCAACGAGATTATTTATTACGGATATTTTCTGATTCGTATTTCCTTTGTTAAAAATTTCCACCGCTGAATCAGAAATACCGGATTTTCCAAGATCATCATGGCTGAGGGATATCTTTGTGTGGACATCCAGAATCCTCTCAAAACCGGGATACTTTGCTGAAATAAGTTTAAATATTTTCAGCGCTGAAGTATAGTCTTTTTTCCTGAAATGGCTGTCAGCAACATCCTCCATAGCAAAAGGAATAAAATATGTACTGTTTTTTTCCGTTCCGAACTTCCCGGGAATTGACAGGATGTCTTCTTCACTTTTCCACTCACCCGGTTTTTCTATCATATCCAGAATAAATGAAGCATAGGGATCTTTCCCTTCAGCCCTTTTCTGAATAATAGAAATAATTCTTTTTGCCTCTGCGCTGTCTCCGCTCTTTTTGTAGTATAGAGCCGCTTCCTCAAGGGCTCTGTTCACATAGGCCCTGGATGAGTTATCCGCATTTCTGTTGTAATAATTATAAACTGCTTCCAGAGAAAGAAGATATTTTTCAACATCATCATATTCAGCAATAAATGTTTCACACATCTCGTATTGAAGTTTGGCATTAAGCTTCTTGGGAATGATACCTGTCTCGGGAATAATATTAAGGTTTATA
>Ga0209099_1003803_pt1 | contig 11966 bp, 10 predicted proteins | sample AD_JPNHW2_MetaG_FD_184430 | JGI IMG/M metagenome (GOLD analysis project Ga0209099, IMG submission 184430) | Active sludge microbial communities of municipal wastewater-treating anaerobic digesters from Japan - AD_JPNHW2_MetaG (SPAdes) (version 2) | ecosystem: Engineered > Bioreactor > Anaerobic...
CCAAAGACAAAAAGGAATAATATTATGTCTAAAAAAATCTTTTTTCTCGCAGAAAATGATGGCAATGCAAAAATGTGTTTATCAATTGCCAAAAATATAAAAATATTGAAACCTGAAATAGATCTTTCTCTAATAGATGTCAGTCAATGCTATGAAAATTGTATATCTGGGGCGGCGATTTTTGAAAAAGCAGGTTTCAAATCCATAAGAGTATCTTTTATTAATAATAACAATTCAAATCTTGATTTGAATTTTGCAGAATATTTTTATGCTCTTTTTAAGCGAGAGCAGCCATTAGCTATCATAATCCCGCATGAATTAGGATACGCAGCTATTGCCGTGAATATATCACATGAAATGGGTATTTTAAGCATGCATTATCAACATGGTGATCTCGATCCTGATTATTATGATGAAATAACTGAAGAAGGGATTTATCCCCGAAAATATAAGTTTCAGTGTATTTTATCTCTAAAAAATGGGAAGTTAAGAACTTTTTTAACCCTTCAGAATAAAATTTGCAGCGATGAACTTAATCTTATTTATTGTGTATTAATTGCAATTAAAAAATTGATTGCCCATAATTTTGATTATTTCCTTTATTTGATTCATATTAAATTTGGGACAATCAAAGGAAAAAATAAGGGTAAACCGAATACATCAAAATTCATTAATGTTGAAAAGCGCAGTTGCATTCTCGCCGATTATGTTGCAGTAAATGGCGATTACTGGAAACAAAATTTAACAAATCGGGGAATTTCTGAAGATAAGATCATTGTTACAGGAAATTTAAGAACAGATCAGTTTTTCAATCAACCACTATCGGATTACACAACACTATGCCAACATTATGGTCTTAATCCAAAGTTACCATTGATAATATATTTTTATTCTCCGGTAGAAGAATCGTGCTATCTATACCCACTTGCTTATGACCCCATTGAAGCCATTCATGATGTAATTACTGCAATTCGGACTGCAAATCCAGATTATAATATACTCATATTAAATCATCCAAGACGAAAATTAAATACATTAAATTCAATTATTGAATTAGGTATTTCGACCTTGAAGGTGGGTTATACCGAAAATAATTTTTGGTCTCTTTGTAATCATTCTGACTTAATCATCGGTACCATCAGTTCTGCCATGAATGAATCATTGTTAGCCAGAAAACCCATTATTACTCAAAATTACATCTTCAAAAATAAAGGAAGTTCACTATTATCTGAATATAATGCAGCAATATCGGTATTTCATAAGATTCACCTCAACCAACAAATAAAGAGAGCGATATTTGATAAAAAATTCAGAGAAAATCTCATAGAAAATCAAAAAATTGCATCCTATGAATTAATGGGTCAATTTGATGGAAAATGTGGTGAAAGGTTTGCCAGATCCCTTTTACAAATAGTAGAGAATCACGAAAAAAAAGGAGATTATTGAATGAACTTACTGGAAAAAACGGAAGCCATTGGGAGTAGTTTCCTCAATATGGTTAAGTTAATTCCTTACAGGAATATTATTGGCTCTCATATTGATAAGCCAAACTTAATTCACCCTAAAGCAAAAATTAAAGACTCTAACCTGTTTGGCGAAATAATTGTTGAAGAGGGAGCATTAATCGAAAATGTACATATAAATGGCGGTACAGTAAAGATTGGTAGGTATTCAACAGTCAATGGGCCAAATTCGGATATTTACTGCAAAAAAAATCCCGTTGTTATTGGGAATTTTTCATCAATTGCACGAAATGTCTCAATTCAGGAATATGATCATATAACAGATAGAGTTACAACATATTTTATTCTAAACCACATATTTGGAGAAGAATGGGAAACCGAAACGATCTCTAAAGGATCCATAATTATTGGCAACGATGTGTGGATTGGAACGCAAAGTTGTATATTATCCGGAGTAAACATAGGTACTGGATCTGTAATCGGTGCTAATAGTGTCGTTATTTCCAATATCCCTCCGTTTTCTATTGCGGCGGGATGTCCGGCAAAAGTAATTAAACCCCGCTTTTCAAAAGAAATCATTAAAAAATTAGAAGAAATGGAATGGTGGAATTGGAAAATTGAAACAATCAAAAATAATCGATCATTTTTTACGGGAACGTTGACGATGGAAAAGTTCGATAAACTAAAACTTTAGATTTGCAACGATCAGGTAAAAAAATGAAAGAACAAATAAATGATTTGGTATCTGTAATTATTCCTGCCTTCAATCGCCAAAAAACAATTGAAACTGCGGTCAATAGTGTGTTATCCCAAACATACCGGAATTTTGAGATACTTGTAGTAGATGATGGATCTAAAGATAAAACTGAAGAAGTAATAAAAAAAATCCAACAACGCGAACCCCGTATAAAATACCTGAAGCATCCGACAAATCGCGGCGCACAAGCGGCACGAAACACGGGAATTCACGCGGCAAAAGGTATCTGGATTGCGTTTCTGGATTCTGATGATTGCTGGCTTAAAGATAGTCTTGAAATGAGATTGCAACTTGCACGAGAAAAACAGGTAGATGTCGTTCACTCTGATTGTTTTTTATTAAAAGATGAAAAGAATCCGATGAAATTATTTGGAGTTCCTCCATTTGAAGGGTTTATCTATGAGAATTTATTAAAACAACCTGGACCTGTATTCCCAAGTTTATTAGTAAAAAAAAATGCATTAGAAAAAATTGAATACTTGGATGAACATTTAAAGTCATATCAAGAATGGGATACTGCAATACGATTATCAAAATACTATAATTTTGCGTTTTATCCAAAACCCACCTTTATTTATGATTGCCGAAATAGTGATACAATTTCAAAAGATAATTTGAGAGATGTTCAAGGATATGAACAAATAATTAAAAAATTTCAGAAAGAAATTTTACGATATGCCGGATATACAGCATTGGCAAATCACTATTTGATACTTTCAATAAAATACTATAATTTGAAAATGAATAAACGCTGTATTGAGTGTTTTTTGAAGAGTTTTATTATTATGCCATTTAATTTAAACTTAATTTTTAGTCTGATGAAAAAAATTTTCCGTTCCGGTTAAAGGTTTGATTATTATATAATATTTACATAGTCTTTAAACATCTTTTACATACCTAAACAACAAAAATAAGGATCAACAATATGTCCCTTATCGAACAGCTAACTTACAAAGACCAAATAATGGCTATTATCATCCGTCATGATTTTATAAAAGACGGCATTGAATTCTTTACCCCCGGTGATTTCTCACAACAGCTCGGCTACATGAAACATAAGAAAGGAGAAACCATCCAGGAACATATCCATGTCCTGCATGTAAGGGAAGTACAGTACACGCAGGAAACCCTGTTTATCAAAAAAGGCCGGGTAAAGATCAACTTTTACCATCAGGACAAATCATTTTTCACAAGCAGGGAATTAAAAACCGGAGATGTAATCTTATTAGCATCCGGGGGCCATGGATTTGAATTCCTTGAAGAGACGGAAATGATAGAAGTTAAACAGGGACCCTATTGTGGTGATCAGGATAAAGTACGGTTTGTGGAGAAAAAGTAAATGATCCCCGTTAATGAACCACTCCTTGCAGGAAAGGAATTGGAGTATGTCACAGACTGCATAAAAACCGGTTGGATTTCATCTGCCGGAAAATACATTAACGATTTTGAATCCGGCTGGTCTGCCTATTGCGGGAAAAAGTACGGCATTGCTGTAAGTAACGGGACCACAGCACTCGATGTCGCAGTCCATTGTCTCGGGCTCAAACCCGGAGACGAAGTGATCATGCCGACATTCACGATTATCTCGTGTGCACTTGCCGTTGTAAATAGCAAGGGAACACCGGTTCTCGTGGACAGCGATCCCAAACTCTGGACCATGGATGTCGATCAGGTGGCCGAAAAAATTACACATAAAACAAAAGCAATCATGCCGGTCCATATCTACGGCCATCCGGTCGACATGGATCCAATTCTTGATCTGGCAGAAGATCACCACCTTGCAATTATAGAAGATGCGGCCGAAGCACATGGCGCGGAATATCACTCGCATCACAACAATTCCGATTCCTGGAAACGCTGCGGAAGTTTCGGGACGATGAGTTGTTTCAGTTTTTATGCAAACAAACTGGTCACCACGGGAGAAGGTGGCATGGTCATCACAGATGATGAAGTATTGGAAAAGAAAGCCCGGGCATACAGGGATCTTTGTTTCCAGCCTCCCCGCAGATTCTATCATGAACATCTGGGAAACCAGTACCGGCTCACCAATATGCAGGCGGCACTCGGTGTCGCCCAGATGGCACGCATTGATGAAATTATCGCGAAGAAAAGATGGATGGCACAGGAATATACCCGGCGTCTTCAGAAAGTTCAGGGGATCCAGTTACCGGCTGAAGAACCATGGGCAAAGAGTGTCTACTGGATGTACGCCCTGGTTCTATCAGATTCCTGCGGGATGGACAATACGGAGTGTGCAAAACGTCTGTACGAAAAAGGCGTAGATACCCGGCCGTTCTTTATCGGCATGCACGAACAACCTGCGTTTCATAAAATAGGATTATTCACCAATGAGAAATACCCGGTTGCGGAACGCATTGCCCGGCAGGGTTTCTATCTGCCATCTGGGTTGACCCTGACACAGGAGCAGATCAATACAGTTACACGTGCAGTAACGGAGGTTCTTGGTGCATGAACCCTGTATTTGGTAAGGACTATTCCACCTCGTATGATCTCCTTTACGAAGAGAAAGATTATGATGGCGAATGTGACCTGATTGAGAAGATCATTAAAAAATATAGTAAAATCCCGGTTCATTCAATCCTCGATCTGGGGTGCGGGACCGGAAACCATTCTCTCCGGCTTGCGAAACGAGGATATCTGGTGACCGGTGTTGATCGGTCAAAAGAGATGCTTGATATCGCGAAGGCAAAAGCGGATCAGAAAAATGTGAAATGTTCTTTGTACCAGTCCGATATCCGGATATTTAACCGGCCGGAAAAATACGATGCCATAATTATGATGTTTGCAGTTCTGGGATATCAGCAGGAAAATGACGATGTCCTTGCTGTGCTGAAAACCGTATCAAAGCATCTTAATAAGGGGGGTGTATTTATATGCGATCTCTGGTACGGACCGGCAGTCCTCAACCAAAAACCCGGAGAGAGAGTCCGGGTCATTGAAAAAGGTGATACAAAGATCATCCGGGTTTCGTCAGGGCTGCTTGATATTTTCCGGCATCTGGTAACCGTTCACTTTCATCTTTGGACTATCAAGGGAGAGAGAATAATCGCAGAAACACAGGAAGACCATACGATGAGATTTTTCTTCCCGCAGGAGTTATCGCTTTTATTTGCTGCCAGCGGGTTAAAAATTCAGAGAATTGGGGTGTTTCCCGACATCGAAACAGATCCCGGGGAAAAGACCTGGAATATATGCACGGTCTCAATACCGCAAGTATAATCGTCATTAGGAAAACCATTACGTAATCCTTATTTGAAAATAAAAACCTGTGATGACTGGAATGAGAGTGGGGATTTTTTATTCCGGAACCGCTCCAGAAGCTGGAGGGGGACATACCTATGAGCAGGATCTCCTGCTCTCATTTTTATCAATTGCACACGAAAGCCATCACGATTATGTCCTTCTATCGAAAACCGATATGACCCCTGTCATCAGGAAATACCCAGGTGCCAATCTGTCAAATATTATAGTCCGGGGGAAACCAATTGCCAGAATTTTCCCCCACTATTTCTTCGATGGCCTGTTCTTTTCAAAACTTGCCCTGAAATTTTCCCGGCTCAATACGATAATCAAAACTAAAAAAATAGATATGGTGGTTTTTTTAAGCCCGGCACCTGAAGTCGTGGAATGCCCGTATATAGTACCGGTATGGGATCTTCAGCACCGTTTACAGCCATGGTTCCCGGAAGTAAGTAACAATGGTATCTGGGCCGGGCGTGAAAAATATGCCCGGGAAATGTTAATGCGGGCAACGTATGTTATTACAGGCACCTCAACGGGGCAGGAGGAGATCTCTTTTTTTTATACTATTCCAAAGAACCGCATTAAAGTGTTACCCCTGCCGACACCAGAGTACTGTCTGGGGGAGGTGCAGAATCAAAACAGGAAATCTCTCCAGAAATGGGGTATCTGCGGGAACTATTTGTTGTATCCGGCCCAGTTCTGGTCACATAAAAATCATATAAATACAATTCATGCACTGGAGATACTTCATAAAGAGTATAACCTGCCGTTATCTCTGGTTTTTGTGGGATCGGATGCAGGAAATCTGTCATATGTCAAAAAAGTTGCATCAAATCGACCAATTTCTGAATTCATTCATTTTTTGGGTTTTGTTTCTCGTGAGGATCTCATAGGGTTGTATCAAAACGCATCAGCACTGGTTTTTCCATCATTTTTCGGCCCGGATAATATTCCCCCGCTGGAAGCATTTGCATTAGGGTGCCCGGTAGTTGCAGCAAATGTTTCCGGTGCGGAAGAACAATTGGGAGATGCAGCTCTGCTTGTCGATCCTAAAGATCCGGCAGAAATCGCCCGAACAATTGACAGGCTTTTTAAAAATCCCTCATTACGGGCTAAATTGATCGAAAATGGATTTGCCCGCGCCCACCGATGGACGGGGAAAAATTATATGCGGGAAATTTTCTTGATCCTCAACGAGTTTGAAGCGATAAGAAAATGCTGGGAATAAATCCATGGCTCATCAGATTGCATATGCCCAGAACCAACAGAGCAAGATCGACCTTAAATGTTCCAGGAATTCCCTGTTAACAATAACACAATTTTCTTCAGTCTGTAACTGGTTCTGGAAAAACTGGTTTGATGTTGGAAAGCCAGTTCTCTTGCCACCGTTGGTTGGCGGGACTAAGAATCCAATTCATTAATTGTGGCACTCTACATCTATTGGCTTTTCATCATGAGTAGAGATAATGAATAAAAACGACATTTCCCAAGTATATAGTGAAATATTGAACGAGCATTATGCTGACCATCTTCACTATCCCAAAACCGTTCGTCGGACATATCGGTATCATACAAAGAAACGCCATCATAAGCTGGTTGCATCTAGTCCCCAAATGCGAGATTATCCTCTTTGGTGATGATCCGGGGATCCGGGAGATTGCAGAGGAGTTTGGTCTTATTCATGTACCGGATATACACAAAAATCAGTACGGGACTCCGTATCTGGATGATGTATTCAGCAAAGCACAGAATATCGCACACAATACCGTACTCTGCTATACAAATGCGGATATTATTTTTTTCAATGACCTGCCCGAAGCAGTGGGAAAAATTCCGGTAAATGACTATCTTATGGTTGGGGAACGTTGGGATGTGGATATAACTACACCTGTCACTCCCTCCCAGGAAAACTGGACACAGGATCTTTTCAATTTTGTACTGCGTCACCATACTCTCCAGAATTTTCCGGGAATGGATTATTTTATTTTCCCAAAAGGCCTTTTCCCCGGGTTTCCCCCGTTTTTGGTAGGAAGGAGAGGCTGGGACAACTGGCTCATTTACCATGTGCGGGAAAAAAAGATCCCAGTCATCGATGCAACACAGGTTATCCATGCCGTCCACCAGAACCACAGTTATTCTCATATCCCTGAGAAAAAAGGGCCCCGTTGGGAAGGGCCGGAATCTGACTGTAATATCAGACTGGCCCAAAACCGGACCATGTACCTGTGGGAACTTGCAGATAGCGACTGGTTATTGATGCCGGATGGCTTAAAAAAGAAGCCTTTTTCGCTGCGGACCCTCGAACAGGATATTGTTCTGATATCTCCTCAAAAACTTCACCCGCTTTTCGAACCGTTTTACCGATGTGGACATCTGATAAAATACGGGTTTCTGAGAATGGCCGAACCGTTCAGGAAATAATTTTGATCGCTAGAATATTTTGCAGAGGAGAACAAATAACGCTGCAAATCTAAACGCCCGTCAGTCGAAAGGGTGCTGTGAAAAACGGGGGATATTTACAATCCTCTGCAATAAAGGTACGATTTTTAAAAATTGTTGCTTGAAATATTATTAGGACTTCGGATTAAATCACCCCCATCTCCGTCAATCTCGCCGGCAAATACTTCTTCGTCACAAAATCCAGCCCCCGGGCCGCAAACGCCTGCTGTTCCGACTTCAGCCCCAGTTCCAGCTGCAAATTGATCTGTTTCTTCCAGTAATCCGTCGCAAACCGTGGATCGGTCAGCTCCGCGTTTAATGCCTCGACATCCTTCTCCGACAACTTATCCGATGGCAAATTATAATCCCGGATATCACTCGGCTGAAGCCCCAGGAACTGCGCTTTCGGTGTCGCGAGAATCTCTGACATATGCGCACTTTTGATCGCACCGTAGGCAACTGACGCATAAATCCGGTACGACCACGGGTCGCCATCAGTAAAGACAAGGATCGGCAGATTCCAGGTAAGGCTTATCCGGTTGAGCAGCCTGCGCGTCGACCGGGCCGGTTGGCCCTTGAGGTGGAGGAGGATCGCGTTGTACTCCTCGTCAAACCCGTTCTCAATAAGCCGGTCATACATACCACCAGTTTCCATGGCAATAACAAATTTCGCATCGTGATCGACCAGATCAAGGTTCTCAACGTTGTTCGGAATAGAATACCCGGCAGATCCTACGTCGTCCTGGCAATGGATCATCTTGAGGCCGCGCCGGGTCGGCTCCCGGATTCGCATCGGGCCGTAGATACTTGCCCCGTTCTCCTCTGGGCGGAGATGGAAACCTTCGCGCGGCAGATCGGAGATAATTTCCAAATCCTCGACAAGGAAGTTACTCTCGTCCTGTGCGCCAAACTTCGCACGCTTCCAGCCCTCCGAGATGTAATACATTTCTCTTAACGTCGAGGAACGGTTCTCGATGAGTTGCTGCTTGACAAAACCGATCACGTAAGCCATTTTCAGCAGGTGCGTCGCACTCTTTGCCGTTGCAGCAGTCCGGAGACTTTCCTTGTCCCCGTACTTCCAGACCTCGCTTGCATCGTCATACTCGATGTTGTACTTCGTTCGGGTGGGGAGCGAAATTGATGGGATCTCACCGTCTTTCATCTGGTCGTACCAGGCATTTGCGATTCCGATGAGCGCCTTCATCGACCGTGCATCGAGTTCTTCTTTAGACATCGAGATCCACCACCATCTTCTTGGTATCCTCTACTCCCCGGATGTCGAGCATTCCTCCGCCTTTGCCGGTATATGTGACACGCCAGACCGTCTGTTTTGGGATTGCCATTTTCCAGACTTTCGTGAACTGCCCCTCCATTTCGGTTGAGAATGCAGGGGGCATGTCCGCATCTGCCGCGTTATCCGTAGAAATATCGTAGACAGAGATCTCGACATCGCTCCCGGTGTAGTTGTTTACTTCGATAGTAACCTTCCCGTCCCGGGTCCATTTCTTTGCGATCAGCTTCTTCATCAGCCGGCCCTCGATGGGAGTCGTATCGACGACCGGTTTTTCCACAATCTCGCTCACCTTTGCCGCGATCTCCGGGATGACCGCGCAGACTGCCCGCGCCCGGTCCTCGGCAAGCTTGTTCCGGTCCCTGCGCGAGAGGAAGGTCTTGAGCTCGCGCCCGAGATCCTGCAGGGCGAGCACGATCTCCTTTTCGATTTCCGGTATGCTTGCAATCGCGTCCTTGCTCTCGCTTGTGAAGGGCACATTTGTCGAAGCGACGTGGACAAGGATCAAAACAGCCCCCATCGGGAGTCCCTGCTGGGAAATGTTGTAGGATTTCCAGTTGACATTTGAGATACATTCAGTGATCGCGCAGGCGCCCTGCTGGTACATGAGCGGGACCCGGTTTGCAAACCGGAGGATCACCGCATTTCCTTCCGGCGGGAGTTTCCCGCCGTACCCGATTGCTGCTTCAACTGCAAACGGGTGGCCTGAGTAAACCGAACTGGGGCGAGTCCGTGCAGCGACAAAATCCATCTGGAACTCCTTGTCAAGCCCGCGCCGGATCAGGTCTTCACCAATAGGGGAGAGACACTGGGTGGTCGGTGGGGCGGGCACGGCAACAGACTGCATGGCGGCAAGCAGGTTTTTGAGTTCCTCTGCGGTGAGCCCTTTTACTTTTGCCGTTGCTTTGAGTCCCGATTTATCGCACATCTCCTGCGCGGTCTTTTTTCCGACGCGTGAAAAACCGTTGACAAGAAAATCGATCAGTTTCTCATCGCTTGCTGTGGCCATCCGTTTGAGCTGCCCGAACTCGATCCCGTGAGGGTGTGGCTGGATTGCCACCGGGCAGGCAATCACTTCCTGGCTCACGCGCTCGAACGTGAACGATTCATCGTCCAGCTCCACCCGGAACCGTGCGTGGGGGTTCACTACCGATGTATACTTCAGGTATTCGAGCAGTTTCTTCTTGGCCGACATCGTGCTCTTGAATTCGATCTGGACACGGGTGCCATGAATACGGTCCCACTCGACGGGCTGCTCTGAGATAATGTCGGGCTCGTTTGTCTCGATCTTGATCTGGATCTCAAACTTATGCGCTGGTTCCTTTGTCCCGGTGCGCGAGATGACAACGGTGGGAAGGCCGCTTGTCAGCTGCGCGTAGAGCACTGCCGCCGAAATACCGATACCCTGCTGCCCCCGGGTCTGCCGGATCTGGTGGAACCGGGAACCGTACAATAATTTACCGTAAACAAAAGGGACCTGCGCGGGGACAATGCCGGGGCCATTGTCCTCAACAATGATCCGGAAAATCTCCGGCCCGGTCTTTTTTATGCTGATATAGATGTCAGGAAGCACCTGCGCTTCTTCGCAGGCATCAAGGGCGTTATCGACCGCTTCCTTGACTGTTGTGATAACTCCCCGGGTCGGGGAATCAAAACCCAGAAGGTGTTTGTTCTTCTCGAAAAATTCTGCGACACTGATACTGCGCTGCTGCTTTGCGAGTTCCTCAGCGAGCACCATGCGCCTTCACCTCGGCAATTGCCGCGGCCGGGTCAAGCGTTTTCTGCTCACCCGAATGGAGGTTTTTCAGGGTCACCCGTCCGGCTTCGGCCTCCCGCTTGCCAATAACGACTGCAAAGTCTGCTGTTTTTGACGCGTGGGCGAGCTGAGCGCCAAGCCCTCGGTCCATGAGGTCCATCTCCGCCCGGATACCTTCGGCACGGAAAGATTTTGCAACAGACAGCGCAAACGTGCGGCCTTCATCTGTGCCGACAATCCCGACAATGGTGTCTTTTTTGGGCTGCATGTCGCCAAGCGAGACCATCACCCGGTCAAAACCGATTGCAAACCCGCAGGACGCAACATCATCGCCACCAAACAGGTGGGCGAGCCGGTATGCCCCGCCGCCGAGGATCTGGTTTTCCGCGCCGAGATTTTGGGCAAAGCCTTCAAAGACCATGCCGGTGTAATAGTCAAGACCCCTTGCGATCCCGAAGTTGAGAGAATATTTTACGTCCGAGGCATCAAGGATCGCCATCGTCTTCTCGACCCGCTCTTTTTCCGGGATCGTCCCGGCGATTTCAAATGCTTCGGGCAACGTGCGGCACTCCACGAGCGCAGTAAGCGACTTTCCCAGATCCGTTTTACCCATGTCAGCAAGGGTAGCTTTGAGCCCGTCGAAATCCTTCTTGTCAAGGTGTGCCATTATCCGGCGCTGGGCGGTGGGTTCAAGATCTTTTAAGAGATTTCTCATAAACGCCAGGTGGCCAACCTTGAGATCCCACGTAACGCCGGTCGTATTGAGCGCATCTGCGGCAAGCATGATCACTTCGGCATCCGCAAGAGCAGAGTCGGCGCCGATCAGTTCAGCACCGAACTGCCAGAACTGCCGGTACCTCCCTTTCTGCGGGCGTTCGTACCGGAAGCAGTCGGCAAAGTAGCACCAGCGCAGCGGTTTTGGCGCGACCTTTGCCTCGTTGATGTACATCCGGATCACGGCTGCCGTGATCTCCGGGCGCAGGGCAAGTCTCCTTC
>Ga0209099_1003806_pt1 | contig 11952 bp, 12 predicted proteins | sample AD_JPNHW2_MetaG_FD_184430 | JGI IMG/M metagenome (GOLD analysis project Ga0209099, IMG submission 184430) | Active sludge microbial communities of municipal wastewater-treating anaerobic digesters from Japan - AD_JPNHW2_MetaG (SPAdes) (version 2) | ecosystem: Engineered > Bioreactor > Anaerobic...
CGGGAGAGATGTGACCGGGAATGGAGCGGCGTTGTCATTTCCCTCTGGCAGTTTTTCTCTTGGAAAGATAATTTTTAATGATCGCGATAATCATCGGTAACAGCGATATCAGAATGATTGCAAAAATGGCAATCGTGAAGTTGTTCCTGACAAGCGGGATGTTTCCGAAGAAATAACCACCCAGGGCAAAAACAGTGACCCACAGGATGTTCCCTAACAGGCTGAAGGTGACAAACCGGAAATACTTCATGGTGCCGACTCCCGCCACAAAAGGAGCAAAGGTCCTGATGATCGGCATAAACCGGGCTATAATAATCGTGATCCGGCCATGCTTGTCATAAAAAGTATGCGTTTTTTCCAGGTACTCCCGCTTGATCAGCCGGTAATTCTTTTCGTATACTTTGTGCCCGAGGAATTTCCCGATGAAGAAATTGGTGTTGTCTCCGGCAAAGGCCGCTGTGATGAGAATCAGCATGAGAGGTCCCAGCCCCAGGGGCTCATGGGGCATGGCGGCGATAGTGCCCGCAGCGAAAATAAGCGAATCTCCGGGAAGAAACGGGGTGACGACTAATCCGGTTTCACAGAAAATGATCGCGAAAAGGATCAGGTAGGTCCAGGTCTGGTAATCCGTTACAATCTGCTGGAGGTGTACGTCAATATGTAACAGAAAATCGATAAAGAAATTGATAAGATCCATCATAACAGAGTTGCTGATAAAGGGGGCAAAGGTATCAATTCTTTATGACCAGATAAACCAGAAAAGTAAAAAGAGAACTCCCGAGAGCACAATCGTTACCGGTAGCGTGACGAACCAGGCGACCAGGATGTTCCGGACGGTCTTTTTCTGAAGGTTCTTTTTCCCTTTCCCGACGATCATTGTCCCGGCAATACCCGATGAGAGGACATGCGTGGTGCTGACAGGAAGTCCGAAAGCGGAGGACAAGGCGATGGTGGAACTGGCTACCAGTTGCGCACTGGCTCCCTGACCGTAAGTCATCGGCGTCTTCCCGATCTTCTCGCCGATGGTGACTACCACCCGTTTCCAACCGATCATGGTCCCCAGACCAAGCGACAACGAAACCATCAGGATCACCCATCGGGGAGCATACTCGGTATTGTCGCGCATCTTCTCCAGGTTCGAACGCAACACCTGCATCTGAACCGATGAAAGCGACTTCTGACGCGGTCCCTGCATGTCGCTGAGCACCAATTCTGTCTTTTTGGCGATTGTCAGGATCTCTTTCCTGACTTTCAGATGGTTGGCTTTTGACAGTTGATGGAAACTGGTGATTCCCGTCAGCCGGTTGGTCAGTGAATCAATGTTCTTTTTTACAATACCCAATTCGGCAACTCCGTCTTCGGAAAGAGAGGAGGGATCAATCTTGTTGACAGTCCATTCAACTTTTTGAGTGTCAGATAACAAATCAGCCGGATTCTGTCTCCGGTCCACCGTGAAATAGGCCGGTGCAAATCCGATCAGGATCAGCATAAACAGCCCGATCCCTTTTTGTCCGTCGTTCGATCCATGTGCATAACTGACAGAAGTACAGGTCAAAACAAGAATGCTTCGGATCCAAAAGGGAGGTGGCTTTTTCCCGGCCGGTTGCTGAAAAATGGGATGCTTCTTTTTCAGGAGAGAACGTAAAAGCACCATCAGCAGGAATGACAAATAAAAACCAACCACCGGAGAAACCATTAGGGATAGGCCTGCATCTGCCACTTTCCTCCAGTTCAGCATAACTCCTTCATTGCCAGGTAACATGAGAAACGCCAACCCGACACCAAAAATCGATCCGATCAACGTGTGGGAACTGCTGCAGGGTATACCCAGGTACCAGGTGAACAGGTTCCAGGCAATAGCCGTCAGGATCAGGGCCATGATCATCGCAATGTTATGCCCGAGATTCTGATCTACCAACATTTCAAGCGGTAACAGATTGATGATGCCGATGGCTACCGCGATCCCTCCGATGTTGACCCCGATGAAATTCCATAAGCCCGACCAGATGACAGCTGTGGCGGGTTTCATCGAATGAGTGTAGATAACCGTGGCAACCGCGTTGGCAGTGTCGTGGAACCCGTTGACAAACTCAAAAGCTGCCGCAACAAGAAGACAGAGACATAAAAGAACGGTAAAGAGTGGATCTAGGCCAAACATGGATGACAGGTTTTGAAGGGTATGTGCTTAGAAATACCGGGCCGAAAGTAGAAAGAATTGAATCGTGAATGAAACAAATGTTGAAAAAAGTGAATAACTTTCATCGACCTTTTTCTTTATCTGCCAGACGGAATGAACGTTTAAGCAAAAATGGCGTAAACACCGTGGTGATGATGGCTACAATGACCAGGATCGTGAACATGCTGATGTCAATAAAGCCTTTCTGATAGGCGATGTTGGCAATGACCAGTTCCATGATCCCTTTGGTATTCATCCCGAAACCCAGCGTGAGTGATTGGAGATGCGACAACCGCGCGATCCTGCCGCCGAGATATCCGCTCAGCGTTTTCCCGAAAGTCACGACAACCAGCACCAATATTAATAAAACGATGTTCGTAATAGAGTGGATATTGATCAGGATCCCGATATAGGCAAAGAAGATCGGGGCCAGAAAACCCATGGTCATGCTGCTCGTTGCTTCTTTCATTTTTATAAAGTCATCCTTGGGGAACAACTCTTTGGGGATCAACACTGCCCCGAAAAAGGCCCCGATCACGAAATGAAGACCTAATACCTCAGCCAGGCCGGAAAAGGCGAGTACGAAAATCATGCAGATGGCAAATAACGACTCCCTCCCCTTTAACAGCTTGAGAAACTTACTCAGTTTTGGGGAAAAAACGCCCACCCGGTCCCTCGCGATCCGGAAAACACGGTAGATCAGGATCAGCACACTGATGAAAATGACGATCTTCGCCAGGTTTTTTAACATCATAACGCCGAAGCCGGAGGAAAATGCCGAATAATCCTGCGCATTCAGCAACACTCCGAGAAAAAGTAAGGCAATGATATCGTTGATAATGGCAGAGGAGATGATCATCTGCCCGATGTCGGTATGCAGCTTCCCCAGATCCATCAGGATCCTGACACTGACCGGTAAAGCGGAGATGGCCAGGCATAACCCGAGAAACGTGTTGAAAAACAGATTAAAACCGAAAAAGTACCCCAACAGAAACCCGCCGGCTCCCGGGATGAAAAAACTAAGGATCGCAATCCAGATATTCCGGCCCCGCACCGCTGCCCTGATCTCACTGCCCCGGATATCCAATCCCGCCATGACGATCAACATCAATACCCCAAGGTCTGAGACCGCATGAATCTCCGTTGAATCGTGTACCAGCCCGAGAATCGTGGGCCCCAATAACAAACCGGCCAAAATCTCACCGGTAAGAGCGGGAATGCCAAAACGCTCGCAGATCTCTCCAAAGACTTTTGCAAAAAGTAAAAGGATCAAAAGAATCAACATCAATGGCAGCTGCTCGGGCATTTTCGGGAAGTCTGTTGACAAAACCACTTCAAAATTAAAGCTTTATTTTGTTACCTTTGCCTGCCCCGTTGAATTCTTTTTCCTTTAATGTTATCTCTCTATGGATTTCGCGCTTACGATTTTTGGAACTCAAACGACTTATATCGAATTATTTGCTGTTTTCTGTGGCCTCCTCAGTGTATGGTTCATGAAAAGTGAAAACATACTGGTGTACCCGTTCGGTATCATCAATGTGTTGGTTTATGTGTATATCTGCTTTTCTACGAAATTGTATGCCTATGCCGGCATCAACATCTTCTATGCCGTCATGAGCATCTACGGATGGTACAACTGGACCCATAAGGGACCGGAGGAGGAGACGTTGCACATTTCCCGACTCTCCACCAAACATATCTTTCTGGGTTTGGCTGCCATTGCCGTCTTCTTTGTCATCCTGAAGGTACTCCTCGTTTCCTTCACCGACAGCGAAGTTCCTAATGTAGATGCCTTCACTACTTCTGTTTACATCATCGGGATGTGGCTTCTGACCAAGAAGAAGATTGAAAACTGGATCCTGTGGCTCCTGGGTGATTCCATCTCCATCGTTCTCTTTGCCTACGAAAAGCTCTATTTCAGCAGCTTCCAATACCTGGTGTTCACCATCATCGCGGTCTTCGGATTCCTGGAATGGCGCAAGAAACTCTTAACAGCCGAAGCAGAATGAACCCTGTCAAAAGAATTGCCATCACAGGCCCCGAATCAACCGGTAAATCGATGTTGGCTCAGCAACTGGCTGATTGTTATCATACAGTCTGGGTGGAAGAATATGCCCGGGAATACATTAACAACCTGAACCGCCCATATAACGAAGAGGATATCCTGGCCATCGCCCAAGGACAAATGGCCCGGGAAGATAGCCAGGCGCTGAAAGCCGATAAGGTTCTTTTCTGCGACACGGAACTGATCGTCACCAAAATCTGGAGCGATGTGAAATACGCCCGCTGTCACCCGTGGATCCTGCAGGAGATTGAACACCGGAAATACGATCTCTTCCTGCTTTGCTCCATCGATATACCCTGGGAAAACGATCCGCAAAGAGAACATCCTCATCAAAGACAATTTTTGTTTGATCTATATTATAAAGAATTGACAGATAGAAAGTTGCCATTTTTTGTCTTGTCCGGCCTCGGAGAGAAACGGTTGGAAAATGCCTTGCGGTTTATCCGGGATAATTGCGATATTTGACCCATGACACTCGGAAACAGGCCGCATATCCTCATCCTGCCCCGCTGGTATCCGTCGCGAAAGGATACCATGACGGGGATTTTTGTACAGCTTCAGGCAGAAGCATTGGCGGTAAACTTCGAGGTGTCGGTGTTGTATGTCCTCCCCGATCCTGACTGCCCGAACGACATGGAGACGGAACTGTCGGTGGAAAACCGGGTACAGGTGATCAGGGTGTTTTACCGGACAACAGGCAATGATTTAGATCGATGGTACCGTTTCTACCGCGCTCACATGAACGGACTTCGCTTGCTGGATGGCAATCCGCCCGACCTCGTACACGTCCATGTTCTTACCCGCGAAGGGGTGATGGGATACCTGATCGCCCGGAAATTCAGGGTTCCTTATGTGATCTCCGAACACTGGTCGAGGTATTATCCGGCCAATGATTTTTATAAGGGATTTGTCAGAAAGAGAGCAACGGAATTTGTCGTCGCTAAGGCTGCCGCTCTTCTTCCGGTCTCCGCGAAGCTGATGAAGGCCATGATGGCGAAAGGAATTACCCACCCCGAATGTCACATCGTGCCGAATGTGATCGATACCACGCTCTTCCGCCCATCTTTGTTGATTCCTGAAACGGAACAGAAGACCATCGTCCATGTTTCGTGTTTCGATGACAGATCGAAAAATATTACCGGCCTGCTGGATGCGGTGAAGAAGGTCAGCAGCGAACGGAACGACTTTGTCCTCCGGCTCATCGGGACAGGTCCTGACCTGGAAAGAATGAAGCGGTACGCAGAAAAAGCAGGGCTGGAAGGGACGCTGGTCGTTTTCGCCGGTTTGAAGAACCCGGACGAAGTGGCGGAGGAATACCGGAACGCTGATTTCAGCCTTGTCTCCAGTCGCTACGAGACGTTCGGTTCGGTGATCATTGAGAGTCTGGCCTGCGGAACGCCGGTGCTGGCTACCGATACCGGGATCGCTTCCGAAGTATTGGGTCCTCACAATGGATTGATTGTCAGACCCGATGACACCAACGAATTGTCAGATGGTATCCTCCGTATGCTGGATATCTGCCGGTCGTTTGACCGTAATACAGTGAGTCGCAGTGTGGCAGAGGCTTACACTCCGGAAGGGGTTGTGCGACGGATTGCATCCATTTATGACCGGATCTTACAGAAGAGTAATGTTTAAAAAAATAGCAGGCACGGTAGTTACCAGGTTCTTAACGGCCATTATTACCCTGGCTGTGGTAATCCTGAATACAAATTGCCTGGGTGCGGAGAAAGTCGGGGTGATCAGCCTCCTGGTGCTGGCTGCTGCCATCATCCAGATGGTGCACGGCTTTCTGGGCGGTGCTTCGCTGGTGTATTTCGTGCCCCGTGCTCCGCTGATGCGGCTGTTCCTACCGTCGGTGATCTGGGCGGTGATCACCTCTGCCGGCATGTCGCTTCTACTCGATCTCTTTGGCATGATCCCCGAAGGCTATCTGCTCCTGATGATGGGACTGTCGTTGGTACAGTCGCTCTCAACCATCACCTCGATGATCCTGCTTGGACAGGAACGGATCCGGGCAAACAACCTGATCACGTTGGCCCAGTTCATCTTACTGGCGCTCTTTATCATCGGTATCTATTTCCTGGCGGGTACCAGGGAGGTGGAAGTGTACGTATATGGATTGATCTTCTCCTATTTACTGTCCTTTGTGCTGGGCTTTTTGATGATCCTTCCCCGTTTCCGGACGGCGGCTCCCGGCACGACGCCCAACCTGCTCCGGTCGGTTGCGACGTATGGCGCTGCTGCCCAGACAGCCAACTTCATCCAGCTTCTCAATTACCGGCTGAGTTATTATTTCGTAAAGGGCTATTCGGGATTAGCCTCCCTGGGGATCTTTTCCACAGGTACGCAGATCTCGGAAGGATTGTGGATCATCCCCAGAAGCATTTCGCTGGTCCAGTTCACCCGGATCTCCAACAGCGAAGACCGGCAGGAGGCAGTGAACCTCACCCTCATCCTGACGAAAGTCTCGCTGCTGATCACGGCTTTCCTGATGGTGATCCTGCTCGTGCTCCCCTCATCCTTTTTTACCTTCATCTTCGGACCTGAGTTCGCCGACATCCGGATCGTGCTGATGACCCTGGCCATCGGGATCGTGATGTTCTCCCTCTCCGTTTCCATCAGCCCCTATTTTTCGGGCACCGGACGCCCGCATGTGAATACCCTCACTTCTGCTATCGGCCTCCTCCTGACCCTTGCCGGCGGGTTGACGCTGATTCCGCGGCTGGGACTGGCCGGCGCCGGCCTCACTTCCAGCATCTCGTATACCCTCTCCGCCTTGTTTCAACTGGCAGTCTTTAAAAAGAAAGAAAAAATCCCCCTGAAACGATTCCTGCTGACACGCGATGACCTGCTATTTCTCCTTCATGTCATTCGCCGTCAATTGTTTATAAAAAGTCCGGATGTTTGATAAATAAAGGCTTTCCCGGATTTTTTGAAATAATCTTTCCCGTATCTTTGCATCATCTTACTATCGAAATGAATCAGCCTGAAACGTATAACGACGCCAGTATCAAGTCTCTTGACTGGAAAGAGCATATTCGACTGCGGCCGGGGATGTATATCGGCAAACTGGGCGACGGATCTGCTCCCGACGATGGCATTTATGTGTTGATCAAAGAGATCATCGATAATGCTGTTGATGAATTTGTTATGGGGTTTGGGAAAACCGTCGAAGTCACCATCAACGACCAGACGGTATGCATCCGCGATTATGGCCGGGGGATGCCGCTCGGCAGGGTGGTGGAGTGTGTTTCCAAGATTAACACCGGCGCCAAATACGATTCCAGAGTTTTCAAAAAGGCAGTCGGCCTCAACGGGGTGGGAGCCAAGGCGGTCAACGGACTCTCTTCCTACTTCAAAGTACAGTCGATTCGGGAAGGCCGGACAAAGTTGGTGGAATTCCAACGGGGTGAGATCCTGAACGAGGAACCTGAAAAAGATTCCGAACTCCGCCAGGGTACCATCATTACCTTTACTCCCGATGTGGATCTGTTCGGCACCTATCACTTTATTCCCGATTATGTCCGGAAGATGTTGCGGAATTATGTCTTCCTCAACACCGGACTCACGATCCTGTTCAACGGGGAAAAATTTCACTCGCAGGACGGCTTGCTCGATTTGCTCAACAGCTATATTGATACGCCTGTCATTTATCCGATCATTCACCTGAAAGAAGGCGACTTCGAGTTTGCTTTCACCCACTGTGAGATGTACGGCGAAGAGTACTACTCTTTCGTCAACGGGCAGAATACCACCCAGGGAGGCACGCACCAGGCGGCTTTCAGGGAAGCGTTGGTAAAGACCATCCGCGAGTTTTATAAAAAAGATTTCGACACGAGTGATATCAGGGCCTCCCTCGTGGCTGCCCTCAGCATCAAGGTACAGGATCCTGTTTTTGAATCCCAGACCAAAACCAAACTGGGTTCCCAGCTGATCGAACCCGATGGTCAGTCGATCCGTCAGTATGTGACAGATATCGTAAAAAAACATCTCGACGATTACCTTCACATGAACCCGGAAACGGCCGAATCGCTGTTGAAAAAGATCCTGCAGTCGGAAAAGGAAAGGAAGGAATGGGCAGGCATCAAAAAGATCGCAAAAGAGAGCGTAAAAAAAGTCAGCCTGCATAATAAAAAGCTGAGAGATTGCCGCATACATTATAACAACCACGACGACCGGGGAAACGAATCCACCATTTTCATTACCGAAGGAGACTCGGCCAGCGGTTCCATCACCAAAGCAAGGGATGTGAATACCCAGGCGGTGTTCAGCCTGAAAGGGAAGCCGCTGAATGTGTTCGGACTGAGTAAAAGGGTGGTGTATGAAAACGAAGAGTTCAACCTCTTGCAGTCAGCCCTCAATATCGAAGAAGGTCTCGAAAACCTGCGGTACAATTACGTGGTGATGGCCACCGATGCCGATGTCGACGGAAGTCATATCCGGCTGCTGCTGCTTACTTTTTTCCTTCAGTTTTATCCAGATCTGGTCAGAAACGGACACCTGTATATCCTGCAAACCCCTTTATTCAGGGTCAGGAATAAACAAAAAACGGTCTATTGCTATTCTGATGAAGAAAGGGTCAATGCTATCCGGATACTCGGGCCCAACCCGGAGATAACACGGTTTAAAGGACTTGGTGAGATATCCCCCGATGAATTCCGTAATTTCATCAATGGAAGTATGCGCCTTGATCCCGTGCTGCTCACCAAAGATTCTTCCCTCACCAGCGTGTTGAGCTTTTACATGGGGAAAAATACCCCTGAGCGACAAGGTTTCATCATTGAAAATCTGAGGATGGAGGATGAAATTCCGGAAAACAAGTTGAAAGGATAATTATTCCCTTCGTGTTAACGGCCACACCGGCCGGGTAAATCTCATACCCGTCTCGCGCCGTTTTACCAGGTCCTCCAGCTCATAGAGCATGTTCTGATTCACTTCCTCCGCCATCGGGAAGACCCAGTTCCGGGTCTCGTCAATGTATTTTTTTACATAACCCTTGTCAAAGGTATCGGTATGCAGGTCCATCAGGTTACTGATCCGGTCGGCGCACTTTAATATCTTGGCTTTCTGTGACCCTTTTTCAAGGATCCTTCGCAGATAATCTTCCTTCGCTTCGCTCTTCTGGCGGGTAACTTCCATCACCAGCTCATGAACGGCCTGTCCGTCGCTGTCGATGTTGATAATCTCTTCCGGGGTAACACATTTGACATCCTCATAGATATCGTGAATGATGGAGGCTTTTAACAATACCGCATCCATATAATGATAATCCAACAAGATAGCCAGGGTGCTGAAGGCATGACGGAACTGGTTGCCGCCGACATACCTGAATTTTCCCCGCAATGCCGTGCTTTTTTGTATATAAGGCGCCAGCACCAGCTTTTCAAGCGCCTGTTCTTCATAATTTTCCATAAACAGTAAGAAATGCTTTTCCCAGATAATGAATAAGATCACCGGCAATCATTGCCTCTGCTCCGGTTTCGGCAACTGCAAGGTCGCCGGAAAGACCATGCAGAAAAACACCCGTCAACGCTGCCACTGCGGGAGAATATCCCTGGGCCATCAACCCGGCAAGGATCCCTGTCAGCACATCGCCACTGCCTCCCGTGGCCATGCCGGGATTCCCGGTACTGTTAAAGTAACACTCACCACCCGGAGTGGTGATGGCGGTATTGGCTCCCTTCAGAATGACATAGCACTGGTACCTGAAAGAAAAATCGCGCTGTAACTGGTTCCTCCCGAAGTTATCCGATGTTTTTCCCGCCAGCCTTTCAAACTCCCTGGGATGTGGGGTGAAGATCGATCCTTTGGGGATGAAACTGAGCCATGTCTTGTTTTCCGCCAGGATGTTGATGGCATCGGCGTCAAAAATGAGCGGTACCTCCGCCGATTGTATCAGGATTTTCAAGGCCCGCTGTGTCTTCATGTCTGTGCCGATACCCGGTCCGATGGCGATGGAGTTGAAGGCAGACAAGTCAGGCACTTCGGAGAAGACAGCCGGATCAGGGTCGATGGCGATCATCGCTTCCGGAACGGCCGTCTGCAGGATGGAGACCCCCTCTTCCGGCACCCTCACGGTGGTGAGGCCGGCACCGGCCCGGAGACAACCCCGCGCCGACAACACGGCAGCGCCCATTTTCCCTCGTCCGCCACATATCAAGAGCGCATGACCGAAATTCCCCTTGTGCTGAAACCGGGTCCGTCTCCGCAAAAAACCTGCAATGTCCGCTGACTCCAGGTAATAATTACGGGTCGGCGCTTCGGCAAGGTACTCCTCCGAGATCCCGATGTCGAGCAGTACCCATTCCCCGACGAAACAGTCGTTCTCGGCAAACATGAAGGCAAGCTTAATTGGCGAAAAAGTCAGGGTGTAATCAGCTCTGACTACCGCCGGGTCTTTGAGATCCTGGACCGTCTTGTCGCAATAAAGACCGGAGGGGACATCGATGGAAATGATCATCGCCCCCGAGCCATTGATCCTGCGGATCAGGTCAGCGGTCTCTCCTTCGACAGACCGTTCCAAGCCGCTGCCGAAAATGGCGTCAATGACGATGACGTCCTCTTCCGGAGCCCACCCGGCCGACTCCCTCAGCGACGATCCCGGCTCGGAAAGCCACCGGTCATGATTGATCCTGCAACTTGGTGATAACTTCGACAGGTCGCCTGCCAGGATGACCTCTGTTTTATATCCTTTGGCACGTAATAACCGGGCAATGGCAAAACCGTCGCCCCCGTTGTTGCCGGTTCCGCAGATCACATTCAACGCCCTGTCATGATCCAGATGATCGGTCAGCCAGTAATAACAGGCCATGGCCGCCCGCTCCATCAGGTCAATGTGTGAAATGGGCTCATGAAGGATGGTGTAAGCATCCGCTTCGCGAATATGTTCTACCGGAAGGATCTTCATGGTCAATCAATCATTCCCCAGAAAGGCATCGTGACCAGGATGCCGAAGATAACCAGTAACATGATGACAAAGAATACGATGGCAACAGACAAGCCGATAATGGCACAGGTCCGGCCGGCCTTCAGGTTGTTGTAGGAACTGAGGGTAAAGGCGGACGGAGACGAATGATACAGCGTGATGTCTTTTCCGGCCAGCACTAAGGCGATGATCGCCAGGATCACTCCCAGGATCGAGAAATACCAACAACTGAATACAATCGATAAAATACCCAGCACCAATACCGGCGTGGAATTGGGCAGGTTCTGCTGTACAGGTTCTGAATAGGGTGACCGGGGAGCAGTATTAACAGGCTGTTCTTCCATGGGTTTGAAATTTTAGATGATTATGTTATACATAAAATGGATGAACATGAGAAAAACAGTAAATATAAAGAGAATTTTAATGACGAGTGCGCCTTTTCGGAAATTTATCAAGAGGTGAAGAAAGGTGTAGATCAAAAGGACCATTAACGGAATCAGGGCAGGGTAGAGGCAAATGCTGTTCCACAGGTTCCCTTTGAGCAACTCGATAAACGCCCGCTGCATCCCGCATCCGGGGCATTCCACCCCGAAATGCTCCTTCCAGGAACAAGGAGCCTGATGTTGCTCCAACCACTCAATCACCCGGCTCATCTCAGAAACAGATTGGATGAAATAAAACCTGCCCTTTTGTATTAAACTCTATCGCGGGGAAGGGCACCTTCAAAATATTTACTACCGACAGGATGGTGTGAAGGGTCTTCGATTTCGTGGGGATCCTCGA
>Ga0209099_1003807_pt1 | contig 11952 bp, 14 predicted proteins | sample AD_JPNHW2_MetaG_FD_184430 | JGI IMG/M metagenome (GOLD analysis project Ga0209099, IMG submission 184430) | Active sludge microbial communities of municipal wastewater-treating anaerobic digesters from Japan - AD_JPNHW2_MetaG (SPAdes) (version 2) | ecosystem: Engineered > Bioreactor > Anaerobic...
TCCCGGTACCGTAAACCCATACCAGTCCGGCATCAACCCTGTCATTGAACTTATAGGTCAATGCGAGGCTTACATCATGCCTTCGGTCATACTTCGCCGGGAAAGTGTTCCCGTAGTTCAGATTCTCGAATTTGCGCTGGGTCCATGACAGTGTATATCCTATCCATCCCGTCAGCTTTCCGTAGTTTTTCTCAACCATGAACTCTGATCCGTAGGCCCACCCCCTGCCCTTCTCCACTTTCGACTCCCATCCGGCACCCGTACCTCCGAAGAAAGCTCCCTCCTTGTACTCAATAAGGTTATCCATGGTCTTGTAGAATGCTTCCACCGTAACCTCAAGGTCTCCCGGTATCAGGAATCCTGACCCCAGTGCCACCTGGTGCGAGACAGGTGGCTCATACCGCCTTGTAACCGGCAGCCAGAGATCTGTCGGAAGACTTATGGCAGAGGTGGTAAGCAGGTGCACAAACTGCCCCATCTTACTGTATGACAGCTTGAACGACAGGTCCTCGGTGGCCATGAACCGGAGCGAAAGCCGCGGCTGGAAGACGAAATAGCTTGTGTCCTGAACATTGAAGAGCGACAGGCGAACGCCGGCGTTCATCTTCAGTTTCGGGGTGAGGTCTATGTTGTCCTCGGCATACATGATGAACTCACCGGCCCTTACCTTCATGTCTCCCACAACAGTATCAAGCCCGGTATCGCCAATTATGCCCGAAGCAAACCTGAAAGTGGTGACGCCTGGCTTGAAGTGATGGAATGTGTAACCGGTACCGAACTTCACGGAATGTTTGGGCGACAGGTAATAGTCGAAATCAATCTTCGCTCCCACATCCTCGATACCCGAGAAATATTTGAAGTAATCCACTCCCTTTGACTTGGAATTGAGCTCCTCAACAGATGATTCAATTGTCACATCAAAATCATATTTGCTGTAGGTAAGGGTTGTGTTGCTGAATAACTTATTGGATATCAGATAATTCCACCTGAGAGCAGTGATGAAGTTACCCCAACCCAGTCCGAAGCCATCCTTATATTCAAACCTTTCGCCGCTCTCACCCTCGAAGTTTGTCCTGTAGGTGTTTCTCATGTATGCTCTGTCGCGTCCGAGGTACGAGCTCAGGTATAGCCTGCTTTTCTCCGAAAACTTGTGGTTGATCTTGGCATTGAGGTCGTAGAAATAATAGCCTGCGTTTGTCTTGTCATCCTGATTCTTGTTGAACTTCATGATAAACGGCTGGGCGAGGACATCATAGTATGTACGGCGACCGGAGATCACAAATGAAGTCCTGTCCTTTATTATCGGTCCCTCCAGTGAGAGTTTGGAAGATATCACACCGACGGCTACATTTCCGTGGAATTCCTTTTCGTTGCCCTCCTTCATTCGTATGTCAACCACTGATGAAAGACGCTCGCCGAACCTGGCCGGGAATCCGCCCTTGTAGAGTTGGACTGATTTGACGGCATCGGGATTGAATACCGACATGAATCCGAAGAGGTGGTTGGCATTGTATACGGGCACCCCGTCGAGAAGGAAGAGGTTCTGGTCGGGGCCGCCGCCGCGTACGTAGATGCCGGTGGATCCTTCGGTGCCCGACTGCACACCCGGGAGAAGCTGTATCACCTTCAGCACGTCGGCTTCGCCGAAGATCACCGGCAGCTTGAGGAATTTCTCCACCGGGACGTCTATCATGCTCATCTGGGTGCTTTCGATTTTTGCCCTTCGGCCGGAGGCCGTAACTGTTACTGCAGCTATCTCGCTTGATGATATAACCAGGCTGAAGTTGATAACCGTGTCACGGGAGAGTTGCACGACAAGGGTGTCAGGGCTGTAGCCCAGGTAGGAGACGATAAGTTCAGCCTTTCCCTCCTGGAGTGGAAGGCTGTAGAAACCGTAGCTGTTGGTTGTGGTTCCGGCGAAGGAGGCTCTTTCATAGACAGTGGCGTCGATCATTCGTTCTCCGCTGCCTGCATCGGTGACGAAGCCGCTGACGGTGACCCTTGCAGCTGCGGCAGAAGAGCCGGTTGCACTTCGCTGCGCCTCAAGGGACAGGCTCAGGGCGAGTGCTGTAAAAGTGAGAGAGAGCAGGATGCGCATATGTATCAGAAGCCGGTTGTCTCTTTAAGGAATTTCCGGACGGCCCGTTTCTCCTCGAACTCAAGCATCCCTGTCGGGAGCCGGATGATACGGCCGTTTTTCATCACGATGCGGACAAAGTTTTCGTCGGCCAGGATCTCATCGATCTCATGTATCGGCAGGATTATCCTCATGGGTTTTGTGTACCATCTTATTGTCAGCACACCTTTTTCTACTGTCAGTCTGTTGACCAGGGTACCGAAGTTGAGGCTGAGGAATGCCAGCCCCAGCAGAAGCATGGCTACAATCTGGATCCAGAATGACCACTCATTTTTATCACCGGTAATGATTATTACGATAACCATGACCAGGCATACGATCCCCAGTGAGCGGTAAATCCGTTCATAAAGTGAGTTCCGGAGTATAAGCTGTTTCATGACAGGAGATTTATAATTGTAAAGATAGGAAATTCTGCGGGTCTTACAGTCCCGTGTTCTCCTTCAGGAACCTGCGTGCTGCCCGGCGTTTGTCGGCGTCCATGTGTTTCACGTGAAGGCGGATGTTACTGCCGTCTTTCATGGTTATGCGGATGAATCGCCTGTCCTCCGTGATCTCAGCGATCTGGTCAATGGGGAGATGTTTTTTGAAGATTTTTGTGTTCCATCTGATTGTCAGTTTTCCGCGGTCAGCGGTGATCCGGTTGATAAGGGCGCCGAAGTTCAGTGTAAAGAAGAGGATCGCAGCCAGGATAAAAACCACCACCAGTATCCAGAAGATGGCGGTTTTGGGACTTTGGACGAAGAGTTGTATCCCGACACCGAGCAGTGTCAGTCCTCCCAGAAACCGGAAGACGTATTCCTGGGCTTTGTCTCTAAGCACCAGCTGGTTCATCAGTTGCAGAATTGTTCCGTTGCTAAAGTTAGAAAAAAATGTCCGGCCACAACAGAATCATGCCATTTATTGAGGGGCATGAACTCATTTCCGTTCGACCTGTCCAACCTGACTCATTCAAAATTGACTGCCAGGGTGCATTTCGCAGGCTGCTTGATTTATGAAGTCACAATTCGTACATTTGGTGAAAGCGGCAATGGCAATGGAGCCTTTTCCTTCGCACAAATCAGACCCTGACGACAGTGAATTGCTGGGTTTGCTCTGCAGGCATGTCGGCAGCATTGTCAGAGACCTGCCGGCCGGCCGGATGAAGATTATTAAAATGAAGGTATGGCTGCTCCCGCTCATCTACACGGGGCTATACGTCCTGGCTCTGGTATTTGCCCACAGACCCTTGTTGTATTATGGTTTTTTCTCCCTGATGGGATTCATGACCGTGATTACTTTTTCAAGTGTCATCCATGAGTTGTGCCATGGCAATATTTATAAGAAACAGTCACATAAAAGGCTGGCCTACTATCTGTTCGATTACCTAGGTGCCAACAGTTACATCTGGCAGCAGAGGCATCTCCTGCTTCATCACAGGTTCCCGAATGTCAACGGGTGGGATGCCGATGTGGAACAAAAAGGCCCCATAGCAGTCTTTCCGGCAGAACCGGTCCGGAGGGTAAACAGGTTTCAGCACCTTTACATCTACCTGCTCTATCCCCTGTTCATGCTTAACTGGCTACTTGTAAGGGATTTCAGGGACTTTTTCTCACGGTCACGTATCATACGCAAGGTTGTGGATATTCCGCTGGTAGAGTATTTCAGGCTGTTCATGTTTAAGGCCGGTTACCTGACCATGATGATAATACTGCCTGTCTTGCTGACCGGCATTAACCTGCTGCAGTCGTTGCTTGGCCTTGTGGTGTTATGTGTTTCCGGAAGTCTTCTTGCCATGATTGTTTTACTCACCCCGCACATCAATTCCGGCAATGTATTCCCTTCAGTGGATGAAAAAGGGATTATACCTCTGACATGGCTTCGTCACCAGTTTGTCTCTGTAAACGACATCAGCAACACAAACTGGTTCATCCGTAATGTGATGGGTAACTTCAACCATCACCTTGCACATCATATTCTCCCCCGGTTCAGCAGCGTCTATGCTCCCGAGATCACGGAAGCCGTGAAGGCCTTTGCCCTGGAGCACCACTTCCCTTACAGGTCCTATACACTGTCTGATTCATTCAGGAAGCATTCGCAACTCATCCGTAACAATGCAGAAAGGGCTGCCCGCCTGGATGATCAAGTCAACTAACCTGCCTATGAAGGAAGAATTCCGGTTTGCCGACCTGCACTGCCACCCGAACCTGAAGACCTACGGCCACACATTCGATTCCTGCTCACCGGGGGACAAGTGTGATGTGTGGTATTACAGGCCTCCGGGATTCATGACCAGACTGGTGAATATTATTGCCGGCATAACCAGGTTCTCACAGTCTGATTTCACAACTCTGAGCAAAGGGGGATCAAAAATAATAGTGGCCTCGCTCTACCCCTTTGAGAAAGGATTCTTTATCAATTCTGCCGGGAAAGGGCCGTTGTCGGCCTGGCTCTCTGACCTGATAACCGGGATTGGCTACAGGAGGGTCAGGAATCTGCAGGAGCATACCGATTACTTCAGGGATCTGGAGCACGAGTACCGTTTCTTTGCAGGCAGCAGGCAGACGGCTGCAGTGGAGGGCAGAGAGTATAACTGGAAGCTGGCAGCCTGCTGGGAGGATGTCCGGAGAGCACTGGAGAAGGAAAATGAAACTGCCGTTATAATCAGCATTGAAGGGGCACATGTTTTCAATACCGGCCTGGAGGCATTCGGAAGGCGCGTGCCGGAGGATGAGGTCATTTCCAATATAAGGCAGGTAAAAGCGTGGGATTATCCACCCCTGTTTATCACCTTCGCCCATAATTTTTATAACGGTCTTTGCGGTCATGCACGCAGCCTGGAACCTATTAAGAGATTCGTTGACCAGTCACACAACGTCGATACCGGATTCACATCTCTGGGAGAGAGGGTTTTGCGGGAACTCCTTTCGAAGGATAGCGGACGCCGGATCTTCATTGATATCAAGCATATGAGCCTTGCATCTCGGAAAGACTATTTCCGGATCCTGGAGCGCGACTATACGGGGGATATTCCACCCACCATCGTTTCGCACGGAGCTGTCAACGGACTCTCCTGGGAGGCTGGCAGCGTCGTTTCGTCGGAATCGCCTTTTTATCCTTCCGATATTAACTTCTTCGATGAAGAGATTGAGTACATCGATCGTTCGGAGGGATTATTCGCCATACAGTTTGATGCCAGGCGTATCGCCCGGGAAGATATGGTCAGAAAGAGTTTCCGTTCGCTCTGCGCCAACGTTGATGCTGACAGGGCAGCCCGGATGATATGGAATCAGGTGGAACACATCGCGGGGGTACTTGACAGGGCTGGGTTGCCTGCGTGGGGGGCGGCTTGTATCGGAAGCGATTATGACGGTACCATTGATCCGTTGCCGGGTGTATGGACAGCCGAGTATTTTCCCGTTTTACGGGAGCCGCTGATTGAGTTGGCTTCGTCGTATCTGCGGAGGCCGGATCGGCTCACCATGGCGGAGAACAGGGATATTACTGCGGAGGAGGTTGTTGAGAGGTTTTTTATCGGTAATACTGTCGAATTCCTCAGGAAGTTTTTCTGAAAAACGGGTTTGACGAGGCGAGAACTGTTTGGGCTGCAATGGCTCAGGCCGATTATATTACATCCCGGGATTCTTTTTGGATTTCCTGATAAAGATCAGGGTAGCCGGGGTCATGATTCCTGTTGCCACAGCGATTATTGCATTCGTTTTCAGGTTTTTCCTGGCAGTGCCATTAAACGAATCAAACAGTGTCAGAAGCAAAAACAATGATATGATCATATAGATCGAAGGCGACGAAGCGACGCAGTTTAGTTTTCATGATGTCTGACAGTTTTTGGTATCATGGTCATTTTTGTCTGAGTTGAATAAAGCAGGACATTCCGGTCAGTAATGCCACAATCCCGGTGCCTGTCATTGCCAGTCTGCTGTATGGGCCGGAAGGTGGCTGCATGAGCATTATCAATGAAACAATCAGGCATATTGCACTCAGGCTTAATCCTGCCATCAGTATTTTCTTTCGTCTGTTTGTGTTCATGTAACGTCATATTTTTTTGATGTTGCCGCCATCTGGCCGAAAACTCTTCCCTGTTATGCCTGTTGAAACTGCATGCCATTCCCGGGTAGTTGTTGCCACCAGTAACGTTAACTCTTCACCGAAACTCCGGGTTACGGTATTATTGAAGAAGATTACGATAATCAGGCAAAGGATGAAAAAAATGATACAGAAGACCGTAAACGTTAACCAGGATTTATACATGGCAGAAGGTATTGGTACTTATTACAAGGTTCTTCAGTGGACTATAATACTCAATGGCCCAAATTCTCATTGGTTAGGCAATCCATAAGTACAGAGGTTATATACTGATGTTGACAAATTATATAAAGAGTGGATAATAAATACCAAAACTATCGCGCTTTCCTTTCTGTATCTGCCTAGATAATAAGCAAAAGCCAGAATGAATCCCGCTAAAAAGGTAATGATAATATAGCCAGTACTATATGTGTGGTTCAATGCAAATGCAGAGGAAGATGCTAATAATGCAATCCATATGTTATTCCTAGGTCTCTTTATAAACTTGCAGATAATTTCAATAACCAACGATTGAAATAGAAGTGTTTCAATGATCGGAACTGCAATTAATGCAATCAGAAAATCCAGGATGATACTCTCAGTTACTAAGGAGCCAGTTATGTCAGGTTCAGGTAAAAGGATGGTTACGGCACCTAACAGAACCGAAGGACAATAGAATATCAATATGAATTTATATGTCGGAGTTTTGATTAAATATTTAACGGATAGAATGAGCTTAAACTGCTTATTCACCTTTTTACCACTTTAGGTTTGACACAATAATATGATATAATGTAAATTACTAGGATATCCAAAATAAACTGTGGTAATTGAATTGTTTCTTCAATCCCCCAAAATATGATCATCAAATGATAAACCAAATAAGAAATAAAAGTAGCAAGAGAGAAACAAGCCATCTTGATAAAACCGCTATCTTTAAATTCAAGCTTGTCTCGTGATAATACTATTATGATCAAACCTAAATTAGCAATAATCATCCTAATGTTGTTGTATAATTCATCTTCCATCAACTTAAATAAACTAAGAAATATCGAAAGAATTACTAATGATCCACCAATATATTTGAATTTGAAGGAGAATAATCCCATTGATAAAACGGTCTGCATGCGCCTCTGATTAGAAACTAAAATAAAAACGCTTACTGTCACTAATAATAATGATATTATGATTGCACAACACATAATTCTCTATTTTTTCAATAATATGAATTGGTGAGCTTGCATTGCATAAAGAAGCTCACCAACTTACACCTATGACGATCAATACTACTCAATTATTGAAAGTCTATAAGAGCTTGCTGAACTGCCTGACCTTCTGGGGTACTTGAGTAACTATTGCAGATATCCTCAACGAGATCAAATAGGGCACCAATTATTTTACCGGTCCATCTCCAAGTTGGTCCACCGCCGTTAATGTCGAGCAATTCTACGAATTCTAATTCCACTAATTTCATCTCTTTTCTTGTTTTAATTATTATAGCCTTCTTCGAACCCTTCTTTAAAATCCTCAAAACATTTTTCGAGGCCCTCTGTCACAGCTTCTTTCGCTAGCATAATAATATAAGTATAAAAAATCCTCGTCCAACCGCCATTGGTTTGTTGCATCTCCTCCTTGCTCAGTTCTGTTACACCAAGCATGGTTAAATTTACCGTTTTTCTCATGATTCCTTTATTTTAGTTTAGCACTTAGAATACCCTTTTAGGGTAATATCAAAGACTAATTTCCACCTGTACCGTCCGGAAAAAAAGAACTCTGTCAGAAAAAAATCCACCGGTCAATTGTTTTTCTTCGACATGGTTAAGTGATCGCAAAGAGCAGCTCACATTTATCTCGAATGGCTCGGCATAAAAGAATGTGCATAGAGCTTTGGAATAAGAGATTGGAGCTCCTCTTGATTTAAATTCATCAATCATTTCATAGAGGGTAGTTCTGCTTACCCCTAATTGTCTTGCAAACTCTGAGGGAGTTCCTGTTGATTGTCTGATCAACATTCTGTGCATCCTGCTGATCCGATCCAAATACTCAAATACTTTCATGATATCAAAATGTTTTCTTGCTCATTCTGGTAATCCAATAATAGTCCCTGATGTTTCAACATATCCAGGAAAAATCCACATTCCCTGACAAGAGCTGAAAAAGTGCCGCTCTGTACAACCCTGCCTTGATGCAATACATAAATTAAATCTGCTCTTCTGATAGTTGATAGCCTGTGGGCTATGACAATTAAAGTATGGCCGGAAATTATAAATTCGGTTAATGCTCTTTGTATGGAACTTTCTGATATCGGATCCAGCGAGGAGGTAGCTTCATCAAGTATGAGTATCTCCGGATCAAGATACAATGCCCGAGCAATTGCGATCAACTGTCGTTGTCCACCTGAGAGTTTTGCACCATGTTCTCCGAGCATGGCATTAAGCCCACCAGGCATTTTTTCAATGAACTCCGTCATACCCAGGTTAGCACATATTTTCAAGACCCTGTTCATGTCTGGGCATTGCTCTGCAGGTGCTATATTCTCCGCAATAGATCCAGTGAAGAGTTCAATTTCCTGAGGGACACATGCCATGTTCTTTCTGAGCGACTGATTAGAAAAATTTGAGATGTCGTTACCTCCTATGCGTATACAGCCGCCATTTAAAGAATATAATCGATGTAAAAGTGAGATTATGGTTGTCTTGCCCGACCCGCTCTCCCCCACTATAGCCGTAAACAATCCCTTTTTTATTGTCAGGTTAAGCGATTCGAAGATTGTTACCCTGGTTCCGTACCTAAAAGAAACATTATCAAATTGAATATCTCCTATAAGTTGTGGCACCAATTCTATTTTGCCACCATCATCTTCCGGCTCCAGATCAAAAATCTCAAATAGTCTGTCAGCTGCTATGCGAGCATCCTGTAATGTCCTGTTATAATTTATTACTCCTGACACCGGGCCTGTAAAATATCCAATGATTGCATAAAATGACAGCAATTCCCCTGTTGTGATTTGGGTTTTAATCACAAAGCTTGCCCCAATCCACACTACCAGAACAGTAATGAGTTGAGTAATAAGTCCGGATGAAGTGGATGCAAAGATTGAATTCATCCCTGACTTATACACACCTTCCAGTAAACTGACAAACCTTGTTTCTGTTTTGAGGTTAGCTATCTCCTCAAGTGAGAACCTCTTGATTGTGGCAGAGCTGCTCAATGATTCAACCAGTTGAGCCTCAAGCTCTGCTGATCGCTCCATTACCAGACGCTGAGTCTTCCTGTTAAGCCTGTTGGAAATAAAGTAAATGAGATAATAGAACGGAATTACACATAATACGATCAAAGCCAGTTTCCAGTAGAATGTAAACATGATAATGAAAGAGACTGCAAGGATGAAAAGATTCAATACGAGACTGATAGAAACATCATTAACGAAAATCCGGATTTTTACTGCATCTCCAATTCTTGATATTATCTCTCCTGTCCGCATGTTATCGAAAAACGTCTTGGGCAGCTTCAATAATTGTTGGTAATAGCCCAGAATAAGGGCAGCATCAATCCTTTGCCCGGTTTTTAAAACAAATACCGACTGAAAGATCACCAGGACAAACCGGTAAATGATGATAATTAGCATCACCACACCTAGTAGGTTCAATAAATTGAAACTGCTTCCAGGGATGACATTATCAACCAATCGACCGACATATATCGAAACAGAAAGTCCCAGAACAGAATATACGAGAGCCCCTGCCAATGCCTGAATCAGAATACTTTTACTGGGCTTCACCAGGTGAAGTAACCTCGTCCATAGCTTTCCCTTTTCATCCCGAATTCTGAATCTTTCGCCCGGTGCGATTAGAATCAGTACTCCGGTCCATTGCTCCCTGAATTCATCATGGTCTAACTTATGTATCTCACCATCACCTGGATCCATAATTTTTATATACTTTTTTGTGGCCTCCAGAATTACCACATAATGAGTCAGAACGCCTTTGATTATCACATGGGCAATTGCCGGTAGAGATACTCTGAAAAGACTGTCCCAATCGCCATGAACACCACGGGCTGTAAAGCCTATTTTGTCCGCCGCCTCGATCATTCCAAGTACATTGGTGCCCTTCCTGTCAGTGCACGCATATTGTCTTATCCTTGCAAGAGGGAGATCCACCTTATAGTATGAAGCAATAGATGTCAGGCAGGCTGCACCACAATCCGTAATATCCCTTTGTTTAACTCTGATTCCCATGAGCAAACTAGTTCTTATAAGGATTAAACCAATCATCCATTTTATCAAACAAAAGATTTAAAAGATTCCTTTTGGCAACGACTATTCTCGCATTGAAGGTCATCCCCTTCTTGAGTTCTGCAATCACGCTATTCTTCAGTGACAAATAGTTTTTCACAGGCTTGCATTCAACCCTGAAATAAGCCGATTGTCCCTCATCCACTATCAAATCATCAGAGATATCAGATATCCAGGCATCAAGAAGGCCCCATTCAGTATACTTTAGCGCATCAACCTGAATCACAACCTGTAATCCTGTCTTTATCAGTCCTATATCTTCAGGCGGAACGTAACATATGCCTACGATCTCACCATCAGGAGATATTTCAGCAATGTGCTGGTTATTGTAAACAAATGCGCCAGTCTGAATATCACTGCTTTGTAAAATTTCACCTCCCAGAGGTGCAATCACTATCCGGTTCTTTAGTTCCTCATTGCATCGCAGCAATTCAGCCTTTAGTATGATTGAATCATTTATTCTTTGTGCCAGGTCCAGTTCCCATCTCGAAAGGGTCTGTGCCATTACCTGAGCCAAATTTTGTTGTTCTGACTTAAAGGCGAAATATGATGCCTCATATTCTGAATCTGAAATTACTTTCTGATCATGTAGCTTCTGAGTTCTAATGTAATCTGACTTTGTCTTATAAAAAGACTGAGCCTGTAGTTCAATCAATCTTGCAAGACTGGTATATTCTGCAAGGTAGCGTTGTGTGCCAGGGCTCACCGAACTTAACCTGGTTTCGCTAAGTCGGACTGAGAGTAATTGTTTTAAATCAATAATTGCAGAAGCGTTTTCAGTTACCCTCTGTTCAACAGAGGCAAGCTCAGCAGATAAAGCTTCTGAACCAATGATCATAAGAGTATCACCTAAGCTTACACTTTTACCACTGATTATCGCAGTGTAAACCACCTTGCCACTGCATGGAGCCAGAATTGGTTGTCTCTCAATGCCAGATTGAAAAAACCCACGTGAACGTACTGCTACGTCTACATAGATAAGTGGCAAGGAAAGCAAGGCAGTAATTATAATGACTATGATGATCCAATAAATAACCTTACTTCGGGTGGAAACCCTGCACAGGTAATCCGGAAGGATTTTATCTGACCATTCTTTAGGAAGTAACTCCATTCCATTCTTCATTTTATAGGTTTAATGCCGGTAAAAGAGTTGTAATTGTCTGGCATCGGAATACCATGATGCCAGGGTACATAAAAGCCCCCTATGAGGAAAACAAGCTCCCAATTAGTCATTTGAACGATTTTAGAAATGCAGCATCTCAAATTTAAGAAGGGTTTTTAAGAATGTCAACAGTTTTTGTAAAATATTTTAATGAATATTGTCGAAAGAAGGCATCTTCAATCAATCATGACATTCGGTTAATTAACTCAAGTTGCTATTTATAAAATTGTTCTAGAGATCGCATAACCAAAAATGAATATCACCACTTTCAGCAAAAATCCGAACTCAGTTACAGCG
>Ga0209099_1003813_pt1 | contig 11943 bp, 14 predicted proteins | sample AD_JPNHW2_MetaG_FD_184430 | JGI IMG/M metagenome (GOLD analysis project Ga0209099, IMG submission 184430) | Active sludge microbial communities of municipal wastewater-treating anaerobic digesters from Japan - AD_JPNHW2_MetaG (SPAdes) (version 2) | ecosystem: Engineered > Bioreactor > Anaerobic...
CCTTTGCGGATATAATACACAACATTTTTGCTTAATCCCAATATCTTAAGTTGAACGTTCTGACTCAACGGACTTGTCGGGGAAATTAATCTTCTGCGGGCATCGGTATCCCCAATTTTTTGGATACCCGCCTTGCAAAATCCAATTCCATTTCTAACTCTCCAATTTTTGCATGAAGTGCCCGCTTCTCCTTTTCAAATTTCTCGTCGGTGCCGATACCTTCCGAAAATGCTGCTGCTGCATTAGTTATAAATTCTTTTTTCCATCGCGAGATTAAAACAGGCGATATTTCATATTTTTCTGTCAACAACGCCATTGTTGACTGTCCTTTTAGAGCTTCTATGGCTACTTTTGCCTTAAACTCCGGCGTGAATTTTCTTCGTGTTGCTCTTTTCATAATAGCTGCAAAATTAATATTTATTTTTAACTTAGCTACCGGTCTTATTTTTTGGCAGTATTATACATATTAAAAAAATCCCTACCTTTGCGCGTTGATTTTTGAAAGAGGAGATGATGTGGAAGTGCTTAATTTACAATAAATAATAAAAGTATAGTTTTACCAAATTGAAAAACAATATGATTACTTCCAATTGTAACCTGAGAATTGAAACAAATGCTGAAGCTGATTACTCACTCCCACAAAAATATAGTTGGATAACTGAAGAGGCTTATGTGCAAAAGTTTGAAATGAATAAAGATGAATAAAATGAAAAATAACATTCCTATCCTTCGCTCTTCAGCGGCAGAATATCTTACGTATGTTGCAAATGTAGGTGGCGAGAAATCTGCTATGGAAATGCGTTATGAAAACGAAAATATTTGGCTCACTCAAAAGATGATGGCAGTATTGTATGATATAACCGTGGCTGCTGTAAACCAACATTTGAAAACCATTTTTGAAGATGGAGAATTGATTCCCGATTCAGTTATTAAGAAATACTTAATAACTGCTTCAGATGGAAAAGCATATAATACAATGCATTACAATTTGCAAGCAATTATTGCTGTTGGGTTTAAGGTCAACAACGAGCGTGCGGTTCAGTTTGGGTTTGACAACGTGGGATGCGTCTCCCAATGGAAAGATTGTGAAATCGGATGTAAGCATTGCAAAAAACTATTTGAATGAAAAAGAAATGTCGTACTTGGAACGAATTGTTTCACTTTATCTCGATTATGCAGAACTTCAGGCTGAAAGAAAAATTCCTATGAGTATGGAGGATTGGGCAAAACGGTTAGACGGTTTTTTGGAGTGTAACGGAAACGAGATTTTGACCGGCACCGGAAAAATCAGTGCAGAAAAAGCAAAACTTTATGCCGAATCCGAATTTGAAAAATATCGTATTGTACAAGATAGGCTTTTTGTCTCAGATTTTGATAAATTCTTGGATGCAATTGAACAATAACCAACGGCTAAATACAGTACAACCATGATAAGAAACAGCAAAGTTTCGCGTTCAAATCCGAAAACAAATGGCAGTTGGAAAAGGCAAAATGATGGTGAAGAGGGAGATAAAAAAATAAATGATTTATAAAAAAAAAGGATATGGAATCAAAAAAAATCAAACACGTAACCATAAAAAATTTGTGGGGAGTAAAAACAATTTCAACAGATTTCAATAAAGATGTAAATATCTTTATTGGAGTCAATGGCTCAAGCAAAACAACGTTCTTAAACCTAATTGAAGCAACACTATTAGTTGATGTTAATATGTTTTCAAATATTGAATTTGAAAGCATAAAAATAGATTTTATATCTTCAGATTTACATAATATTGAAACTATCGTGGTTTTAAAAAAAATAACAGAAGATATGACCACAATATGTTATTCATTTAATGATGAAACTGTAATAGAAATTCCATGTAATGATATTCTTATTCAGCGTTCATATAGAATACCTATAAAATATAGGGAATCTCTATTATTAATCAAAGAAAGGTTAAATAATATCGTGAATATTTCATGGTTGTCCATAAATAGAGACAATATTAATCCTATTGAATACGAGAGAAGAGATTTAATAGAAAGATTCAAGAATATGGTTGATATTAAATTACAAGAACTTGTTCATCTACTAATTATGTATCATTTGCAACTCGAATCAGAGGCTAATAAAATTGCAGATAAATTTAAAGAAGAAGTTTTATCATTAATGCTTTATAATGAAAAAATTGATTTATATAGTCCGGATATTATAAATCGCTTTCAAGAGGTGAATACAAAACAAATGCAATCAGATCTATATCGTGCCTTCAGTGGATTGGGAGTGGCACGTGATAAAAGTGAATTAATTAAAAGTCATATCGAAAGCATCAATAATGTTATTGATAAAATAAATAAGGATGATAATATAGAACTAAAAGATGTCTTTATTTTATCACTGATAAGCAGAACATTTTCAATTATTCAAATATCCAAAGAACATGAATCGCAGAAGAATGAAGTTTTTTCTCCGATTGAAAATTTCTGGAAATATTTAAAAGGTTTTATGCCTACAAAACAATTTACAATCAATAAGGAAGGAAGGGGCGATATAGATATAACATTAAAAGAAAATTCAAATTCTTCATCAATTAATATAACATCCTTATCTTCTGGGGAAAAACAATTGTTTATTTTGCTCACAGAAGCATTGTTACAAAAGAATAAGCCATATCTTTTCATAGCAGATGAGCCGGAGTTGTCTCTTCATATAGGATGGCAGAAGCAAATACTTAAAGAATTACTTAATCTTAATTCTAATGCTCAAATAATAGTAGCCACTCATTCTCCAGAAGTCGCAGGAAGTTTTCCTGAACATGTAATCAATATGCAAAATATTATCAGCTATGCAAAATGATTTTGATAATAAATTGATTTACTCGCCTTCTGCAATTAGCATAACACATTCCTTTTATAATAAAAAGGTGATGATATATGTTGAAGGTGATGATGATATCTCATTTTGGGATGAGATTTTTAGAAAATGTGTACCCGACAATTTTTATGAATTGGAACAAGTTCATGGTAAAGAAAATTTACCAGAATATATGGATGGAATTGAAGATGGAAGTATTACGAATACTATTGTCGCTTGTGATTCTGATTATAACTCATATATAGAATCTGGTAAATATTCTAGCCCATTTATAATTTTTACGTATGGTCATTCAATTGAAAATTCAATGTTTTGTCCGCATCATATTGCTAATTATTTAAAACGACAATCGCATAATACAAACACAAATTATCTTGACATAGTAAATATATGGATTAATGATTTTTGTAATGTTGCTATGACATTGTTGCCTTACGATATTGTATCAATTAAGGACAAAAATGGAGTAAAATGTATGGGATGCGGATGCCATCGATTTTTGCAGAATAATTCATGTTTACTAGATGAAAACAAAATCAGGGAGTTTATTAACCATGTGGAAGACCAATTTAACAAGCTACAAATACAAGAAGTAAACAATCAATTGAAAAAGGATGACAGAGATTTTAGATATATTATTCAAGGTCATTTTTTTGCTGTTGGAGTTATGAATTTTATTAGATTATGCTTGAGACAGACTAATCCGAGAATATCATTAAGTGATAATGCTTTATATGGAGAATTCTATTCTTGTAATAAATATTGCAACTTAATGTGTGATGATAAAAAAGCAATTATGGGAAAGATACAAAAGGTGTGCGAATGCATAGAAAATCCCAAATTATCATCAAAGGCAATCGCGACCACGTAGAACAAACTCAAGTCGAAAAACGAAAATATTACAAGATGTATTACCGCGAGAAATAAGAAAAAGAATATGGCAAAGAAACAGAAAATAGAAATTGATAGAGGCGGCGAAGCAATAAAGAAAGGAAAACATTATGATGTCAGAAATGGATATAAAAAGCATATTAATCATTTGAAATTTCAAACAGAGAATGAAACAATAGATTTCGCTTTGCGAACAAAACAGGCGGTCATTTTAAAATAATACGACAATGAAAAATCTTAGAATTACATTTTTAGCATTATCAAGAACAACAGAAATGGAAATCAAATCAGAAAATGAAATTGACTCAATTGTGAACGATTTTCTTATGGTTTTTGCTAAAGAAATAGATTACGAAAATTTCAAAATCAATATAAACTCTTTACAACAAAACACAGAAGAGTTTAGAACTAAAATTGATGATGTTGTCCAAAAGTATAAAATTCTTGAACCTAAATTTAATCAAATAAATTCATACTTTAAAGACTTAAAAGATAATGAATATTTTTTTGTTTTCCCGAACACTGCTATTTCTAAAGAACAATGCTTTAGATTCTTTAATTACTTATCCACTCTTGAAAGAAATGAAGACTTTGAAAAAATGACTAAACAAATAGACAACCTTTTTGGTGTTCTAATGAATAGTTATGAAATGTTTGTGTTTGATGAAAATACAAGAGGCAAAATCGGAGAACCCGACAAGTCAAAAAGAATTTGTAGGTATTGTAACAAGACAAATCCAGAGGTTTCATTCAAAAAAGTAGCACATTCTATTTCAGAAGCATTAGGAAACAAAAAAATCATTACAAATGACGAGTGTGATACTTGTAACGAAAAATTCGGGACAGGTATTGAGAATGACTTAATCCTTTATCTAAATCTTTACCGAAATTTTTTCGGAATTAAAGGGAAAAATGGGATTCCTAAACTTAAAGGGAAAAATTTTGAAATTGAAAATAATGGGACAATAGATATAAAACAGATTTTGTCAGACGAAGAAATAAACGATCCAAACCGTGACGATTTCAAAATACGACTTAAAACAACTCAAAACATTACAACTCAAAACATTTACAAGACACTATCAAAATACGCTTTGGGCGTTATTGACAGAGAACAAATTGCAAATTTCAATGATACTATTGAATGGATAAATGGCACAAAAACCATAGACAATTTGCCAAAAGTTGCAATGCTTACTTCATACGACCTTTTTTCAACTCACCCAAAACTAAGGGTGTATTTAAGAAAGATCAAAGACAATAAATTGCCGTACGCTGTAGCAGAATTTAGATTTACTTTTTTGACCTTTGTTTACATCATACCAAACTCGATCAATGACACAACCGACTTTACGCAAGACGAAAACTTCAAGCATTTTTGGAACTTTTTCAAACATTATAGCTCTGTGCCGAATTGGAAGTTTCAAAAGATGAATGATAATACAGCCAGACCATTTGTTATGAACTTAAATTTTGAACCGAAAGCTCCTACAAAAATATCGTTTGAACAAGAAAATCAATAATTTGCAATTAAATATAATGAAACATCTATTTTACGTTCATAGTCATATTACTTTTTTAATTTGTAAACAATATATAATTGACAATCATATCAATTATCAAGATTGTACGTTTATTTCACTTCGGTCATATTGTCTTCCACAGTCTTTAATAAAAGCAGGAGTAAGTACAATTAATTATCCGCAAGATGTGTATGAGGGAAAAACAACTCGTGTATTTCAGGGATTCCATTTAAAAAAATCATATTGCAATCTAAAAAAATTAGAAAAAGTTATCAATCAACATATTAATAATCAACCATTTGCTTTTTATATACCTAATACGCAAGCCAATGATTTTGTGAATGTTGTAGTTACAATGAATAATTGTTCTTGTTATTATCTTATAGAAGAAGGTTCTGCAAGTTATACCAAAATAAGTCAACTTCCAAAATTTCAATCCGGTGTATCAGATATTATTTATAAATGGTTTTTACGCCCGTTTCTTAAGCGTTTCTATATATTAAGGGATAATATGTATTCAACAAATTATTATAAATACGTTGGTACTATCGCATCCTCATCAAGTGCTTTTCCTAATTACATTGGACAACACATAATAATACAAAATCCTTTTGAAAAAGAGTTTTTGCCGTTTCACCCTGAAATTATTTTATCCGTAGATCCTTTATTTTTTCATTTTGATATTGATTACGTAGAAATTATTTATCAAAAATTATCATCTGTCCTTTCTTCTTTTGATAAGCGTATTGTGTATAAATTCCATCCGGAATTTTATAAAAGACCGGAGATATTGAGTCAATATACAATATTATTACAAAAAGTTTTTGGAACAAGTATTTTTGAATTAGATCAGAATATTATTATCGAGAATATCCTAAATACATATCATTGCAATTTTTATTCAGATTTTTCATCTATCGGAATTTATGGAAATATATTAAATTGTAAGTGTTATAGTTATGCAAATCTAGCAAAAGGATATTCCAATCTTTATGACGAAAAGGTAAGTAAATTACCTAAAATATTACGTGATTCATATATTTTTTTGTAAAGGTTCCACCGCCCTTTCCCACGCGCGCACAATCTTCTCATTAGAAAATCGTCTGCAACTTTCAAGCCCGCGCACAGCCATCGCCTCTCGCTCGGCGGAATGGTCCATTAACCACATTAATTTCCGGACATATTCCCCGGTTTGGTCATTCGGAATAATCAGTCCATTATGTCCGTTTTCGATAATGTCATAAATAGAGGCAAAACTATTGTATGCAATAGGAACCACGCCAAATTGTTGTGCATCCAAGACAATCATCGGCAAACCCTCAAAGGCGGATGTCATCAGATAAACAGAGGCCTTTGTCAACAGTTCGCGAGGATTCTGCCTTCCCTGAAATTCAAAATTGTGAAGTTGCAATCGCTCGGCAGTCCGCTTAATGTAATTCTCATCTTGCCCGTAGCCCACCATCACGAATTTCCAATCATCATATTTATGACTGCTCTCTATCTCTTTCCAAATGCGCAATGCAGTGGTCTGGCGCTTAAAAAAGTCATCACATCGCGCTACCTGCACCACCATTTTTTCTTTATTCTTTATCTTGGATAAATCAATATTTTCCGAATAGGATAGCGGATTGCCGATTGCCCGAAATTTGACTTGAGAATGATTGCCTATATAATTCAAATACAATGGAATATAACGTTCTGACAGTAAAACTATCTCATCTGCATACAACCCCCATTTCAGCTTTTGGGCTATTTTTCTTTTTAAAAGTCCGTCAAAGTGAAGTTTTTTGAAAAAATGAGCAATTATACCATTAATGGTATTACTATTAATGTTTCCGTGTAATAGTCTATAAGTTCCTAAACTGCAATTAATTCCGTTTAATTCAAATCCGGGAATATTATAAAATCCGTAAATTACTTTAATATTCAATTCTCGCGAAACATCGTACAATATTTTATTGAAGTAACACAAGATTTTTTTGGAAGCGATATTGATGACGCAAGTTTGTATATTATTAGTAATCAATAATCTATTTAATTGTTGAGAGATATTTTTGGGCTCAATTTTAAATTTATTCTGAAAACAATGTTGAGCAGGTTCCGTGACACATTCCTTAAAGTACCCCAAAAAACATTGATGCCCTTTTGTTCCCAATTGTTTTGCAAGATTAATTGTAACTCTTTCTATACCACCTATATATGGACTAATGTCAGTATCGGTAAAAAAAATAATATTCATATTATTTTGCTATTTCTTTTAACCACTCATCAAAGGAGTAATTCTTTATTTGAGAAGTAATCAAGGATTCGATTTTAGTTCCATCAAAAACCGTACTGCCGGATTCGATGGCTAAATCAAGGTCGTTCCATGGCACATACCGGACTTGTGTATGGTAAATATCGGCTATTTTACAAGCGGCTTCCTTTAATGAGAATCTCTCTCCTGCAATATTAAAAATTTGATTTTTAGCATTTTTTGAGCTCATTGTGTGATAAATCTGCTCGCAAATTGAAGAAACATGGGTAAAAGTTCTTTCAATTTCGCCATCTCCATATAGTGTAATGTCCTCGCCCGCTTTGGCACGATTTAAAAAAGCATCTATGGTTCCATACGAAAATTGATCATCAAACATGTTCCCGTAAGGAACGCAAATTCGATAGATAATGTATTGGATATTAAAACATTGAGCATAAATTTTAAAGTATTGTTCTGCTGCGATTTTATTAACGGCATAAATAGTTTTGGCTTCTTTTGCCGCTTCTTCCTTCAATGGTGTATCCATTCCCTGATAAACTAATCGCGTGGAGGGAAATATAATAATCGGTTTCTTCTCCAAATTTTTAACTAACGAAAGAATATTCAACAAGCCGATTTCATTTACCTCGATAAAGGTTTTATATTGGTCAAAGCCGTTTTTTGTACCTGTCATTCCCGAAAAAATGAAAAGATAATCCACATCCAATTGAATGTGAGTATAATTGTTACAAATATCAAAAGATTGATAATCAACTTCTTTCGGAATATTACTATTGGGATTGGCTTGTATGTCATAAGCAAAAACCTTATAACCTGCATGATGTAAAAAATAGGTGAGGTGTCTTCCGATAAAACCGTTTGCACCGAGTATGGTACAAGACTTATGTTTTGTATTCATTTATTTGGATTTTTCTCTTTATTTTCGTTGTTACTTGTGCCCTTTAAGATGATAAAAACTTTAATTTTGAGTCTATTTTTGTTCTAAACTTGCAGAAAAATCGGGTAGGGTAAGTAATTTAATCGTTTCTAATGCTCTGCTTTGTTGTAAAATTTCCTGATAGTGTTTTTCTTTTTTGCTTGAAGATTCAATCGTATCATAAAATTCCAACATTGCTTTAGCAAAATGGTTATCTGCTTCACAAAGAATTGTTTCAGTCTGATTATCTTTTTCTAATAACAAGGTCGTAGTTTGGTCAATTTTGGGTGTAAATGCTTTAGTTGCCGATAATTTACCTTTATTACCCCAAATTTGATAATTACATTGATAGTAGTTATCGAATCCGAAAGAGATGGAAGCTCCTATGCCGTTATCTCCCTTTAAATAAGCACTTCCGTAAATGGAAGAATCTTTTTTTGAATCATAGAAAACGGATGCGCTTCCTACTTGTAAAGAGTCGCCTAAAAGATAAAAAGCCGCTCTTACCGGATACCCGCACGCATCATAAATAGCTCCTCCACCAATTTCTTTATCATATCGAAAATTATTGGCATCGGGGAAAGGCGGAAAACCGAAAGAGGCTGCAAAATGGCGAATTTCACCGATAATACCGCTCCTTATCAACTCTTTTACTTTTATGTTTTGTGAATGATATTGAAACATAAAACCTTCCATTAAACCCAACTGCCGGTTTTGGGCATTTTCAATCATCTCTTGTGCCGATTTTTCAGTATAAGCAATTGATTTTTCGGCATAAACGTGTTTGCCTGACAATAATGCTTTATTTATCCATTCTTGATGAAGTCCGGTCGGCAAGGGAATATATAAGGCTTCAATATCACTGCGATGAATCATTTCGTGATATGAATCAATGGCTTCGCAATGAAATTTCTCGGCAAACAAATGCGCCTTTTCGTGGGTACGACTTGCAATAGCGACTAATTCATAATGATTTGGTAATGATTGGATTGCAGGAATCATAGAACGTTCTGCAATAGCGGCGCAACCTAAAACGCCGATTCTTATTTTTTTCATCGTTTATGATATTGAAATTAATGAAATCAAATTACGGGTTGCAATATTCAGATAATTATTAAACTTCATAAAAAGAAGCAGTTGCGGATAAGTCATCCAAAAATAGTTTTCGGGGACATCGTTTGAAAAAGTGTCATCAACTTCAATAATCATATTTAGGTTCTGTTCTTGATAAAAACGCCCACCTTCTTCCGATTGTAAAGATTGGTGCAAAACCGTATAAGCACCGGGGTTGAGGAAAATATCGATAAACGGCACAATATATTCATTCACATTATTTTGATAATTTCCCGTCAAACATTGTACAGTGGGTGCTATTTCTAAAATATCCAAACACCCGATTTCAACTTTTGCTTGTACCAAAAAATGGTACGTATTATTGATTTTTTTGACAATAAAACCGATTAGACCCTCTTGAGCCGGTTTTACCATCGGCTGATCCCAAGAGTGTACTTCCCTATTTCCAATTTGAACTCGCGTGCCGATAACGGAGAAGTATTTTTTTTGAACGTGCGTAATGGTTATCCCGTCGCTTATCCAATTTGAAACGGCATTGAGATTGATTTTTTGAATATCGATTTCGTATTTTGATTTCAAAGAAGTAATCCACGAAATAATTAATTCGATGCTATACAAATATCGATTATTGCAAAGCAATGCTTCAATAAATTGAGGATTAAAATTTGGAGCCGGCTGTATCTGTTGTTGGGAAATGATGTCGTAAAAATCGGTAATATTTTGAAATTCGCCGTAATTGATACTTGAAATGACGGTACGGGTATCCATATTCACCAGATTATTCTTAATCATCAGTTCTTTTATTTGTTTGAGTGTGAGCCAAATAAAATTATCCGGTACTTCCAAATTCTCGTTTTCGGGTATTTCGATAATGATATTTCTATTTCTTTTTCGCAAAAAACGCGCGCCTTGTTCAGATTGCAATTGGTCAATCAGGACATCCACTTTTCGCTCACCGTTAAAGTATTCCAAAAAAGTCGGTTTAGCACCTTTATGTACTTGTGTATAATTACTTTTGGTAGCTTGTAAGGTAGGCGATAGTTGAACCACATTAATATTCCCCGGTTCTATTTTAGCTTGTAGAAGGAAGTGTAAAATTCCATTTTTTACTTGTGTAAGAATACCTAAAAAACCGATTTCGGGTTGATTGATAATCGGTTGTTCCCATTGCTGTTTGGTACCGAAATTGGTTGAAATTCGAATCCCGTCAATAGAAAAAAACTTACCCGAATTATGTTTCAAGTTATGTGTCTCATCATCAAAATGCCACTGTTTAAGTTCATTAAGCGGAATTTGTTGTACATTGACATGGATGGATTCTTTTTTACGATACATCCATTGAACAATCTCTTCCGTACTTTGGTACGCACTTGATTCGGTCAATGCGGATACGAGAAATTTTATGCTATGATGATTCATTATGACATTTTTTTTGAAAGAGCAAAGATACATGATTTTATAAAACGCCGGACGGGTTAAACGAGGATTTTTCTACCTGCATATTGTCGAAAAAGAATCACACCTTTAAATCACTATTTTTCGGATTTTGCATGTGATTCATACTTTATTTATAACACAATTAATGTTGACATAATATTGTTTGACAGATTAATATCAACTTTAGCTTCAGATGCGAAATCTCTCCAATTTGCCACACTTTTTCTTACATTATTAATAATGTCATGTGGGTTTCGGCAATGTATCAATTCTGCAACTGCCAACAAATCATCCATGGTAATATGATCACGTTTGCCGTTAATACTCAATGAATGGCTGCTAACCCATTCGCTTCCGGGACGATAGGCATGGCAAATGTCATACGCCGGTGATAAGGTCCATTTACCTGATGCATCCATGATGAATGAATGATTTTTAGTGTGATCATCACAATTACGGGCAAAAACATTAAAAACCATTCGTCGAAACATTTGTTCCATTTCAGGGTAAGTAAGTTTGAGTTGGCGCATATATAATACTGCCAAAAAATAAGACCGGTAGCTAAGTTAAAAATAAATATTAATTTTGCAGCTATTATGAAAAGAGCAACACGAAGAAAATTCACGCCGGAGTTCAAGGCAAAAGTAGCCATAGAAGCTCTAAAAGGACAGTCAACAATGGCGTTGTTGACAGAAAAATATGAAATATCGCCTGTTTTAATCTCGCGATGGAAAAAAGAATTTATAACTAATGCAGCGGCAGCATTTTCGGAAGGTATCGGCACCGACGAGAAATTTGAAAAGGAGAAGCGGGCGCTTCATGCAAAAATTGGAGAGTTAGAAATGGAATTGGATTTTGCAAGGCGGGTATCCAAGAAATTGGGGATACCGATGCCCGCAGAAGATTAATTTCCCCGACAAGTCCGTTGAGTCAGAACGTTCAACTTAAGATATTGGGATTAAGCAAAAATGTTGTGTATTATATCCGC
>Ga0209099_1003819_pt1 | contig 11928 bp, 18 predicted proteins | sample AD_JPNHW2_MetaG_FD_184430 | JGI IMG/M metagenome (GOLD analysis project Ga0209099, IMG submission 184430) | Active sludge microbial communities of municipal wastewater-treating anaerobic digesters from Japan - AD_JPNHW2_MetaG (SPAdes) (version 2) | ecosystem: Engineered > Bioreactor > Anaerobic...
AAGAAAAGGGGCATCTATTAAACTCGCATGTGCCATGGCAGTAACCCTTTTTTATAAAATCAATAGCAGTAGCTATATGACCATTATCTATATTTTTGAAGTCTTCTCTTTTCATAAGCTACTCCGTAAGGTCAATTTTTGTAACATGACGAGTTAATTCTAAGAAAGTCTTAGCCAATCTCATCATATATTCACTCCCGCTTTCATTTGGAAGTTTATAATTATCAGGGGATATACAAAGTTTTTCTGTATAGTGGACTGGTCTTTCAGCAAAGCAGTTCCAGCAAGATATACCTGCGCACGACCCACGCTGCTTTATAACCTTATTAGCCGATGCCCTGACCTCCTCCAGAGGAGTACATGTAAACATATCTTTAGTTAGTTTGATCATTAGTACTCCGTTAAATCCAGTTTTACTGTATCAGCATAACCTAAATTATCAAGTATTTTTTTCATTACCCCACCCTTAAACTCAGTCCATGAGTCATAATTATCTTTATTCCGGGCTCTATCTTTAAAGTATTCATGAGATAATATGATGCACAAAGAAACCCTAGTTTTTGATAGGTTTGAACTTAGGATACACTTATAACAAATCTCATTTCTGCATTTATTTTTTCCAGATATCAATTCTTTAGTAGTCTTTAAAACCTCAGGAGTTATAGTTTCAAAGTAATCCTTGGTTAGGCGTAAATAATCAATCATTTTGAGCTGTCCTCCCAATCTAAGTCTTTGAGTTTTAGTGGTTTATATAGAGCTAAGAACTCAGCACACAAGACGCATAGGTTGGCTTTAAAGTCTGGGGTTAGTATGTCTGAATACTGTATGGCACCACAAATATTAACTCTACCATTACCATCAACAATATTTACGCATGAAAATGGACAGTTATCTGAATCACAACTTCCACCGCAAGATCCCCTGTTGGCTAAATGTTTCTCGGCGCAAACCTTCATTTCTTGAGTCATTAATTTAAACTGTTCCTTCTTCATAACCAGCTCCTTTGTTAGACATTTAAAAAATTAACGCCCTATTTTAGACTTTAATAACTTAAGCCTTTTCCTGTTATCTCTTATTAACTGCAAGGCTGAATCTCTAGGTTCACGTACCTGAAAACAACCCATCCTATACACCTTGTTGCTTATTACCTTTATTTCTTTCAGTATTTCTTCAGGTATCAAGTTGTTCTCATAAACATAATCGCAGAACCATATTCTGCAATGTAGGCATTTAACTGTACATCCAGTCTTTCCTAGGTACTCACACTTGATATCAACATCCTCGCCATTAAGGGGCCCACAACAGTTATTGCTGTTATGAACCCTATCTGAATTAGCTGCCCTCCATCTGGATCTGGCGCACATACCATTATCATCAAACTGACATAGGTTATTTGTGTTAAGTATAGCCATTATCTGGTTATATAAGTCATCATATTTTTCACTTAGTTTAACCATTTTTTTACCTTCTTATTTTTATCCTTAAACATGAGAGCTGTTATATGCTTAACAAAGTCATCCTCGTTACCTATGAAAATAGTATTGCCACAATCACCACAAGAATAAGAATTAGGCTTATCTGTATCACCATACTCCGTGTCTTCTGATATTTCTATCTCAAAATCAGATCCTGCTTCGACTTGTGCGAATATATTTATCTTTTCTATCTCATCGCATTCAACAACCTCACGATGGCGAATAACTTGGCTAGAGCCACACATTGGGCATTTATAAGTTCTAACTGCTTTGTTTTTTACAATTTCCATCTCTCACTCCGTTAAATCTAATTTTGTGTATTTTTTGCTAGGTTCAAAAATATCTATGAACTGCTTACAGGCTAGGTACTTGAGATACCTAAAATTATCCCTAAATTTAATTCCCTTATCTTCTGATTTAATTTTTATAGAAGGCATGAGTGACAGCATATTACACCTAGACTTAATTCCACGCTTGAGAGATTCCCAAGCAAGTGGACACCCCCCACCGCACTCGTTATCACAACCACCATCCTTAGCAATAAGGCTCTTAGCCTTACTTAGCATTACTACTACACTTATCTCTGGGTTATATATATCTTTAGTTATAAATCCTTCAGGTAGCATAAGAAGCACCTCACTCCGTTAAGTTTATCTTTGTATATTTACTCCCCTCTCCAAATAACTCTATGAACTGCTTGGCTACTTTAATTTTAAGACTTTTAAATCTAGCTCTATAAGTGTAGTCCCTTGCTAAATGATGGGGTTCTTCAGCCATTCTGCTTAGCATATCACAAATTGATCCAAACTCCTGTTTTACCGAAACACTAGCTAAAGGACAATCCAGGCAGGATTTATCACAAAGGTTTGTACCATCAATTAGAAGTTCAGCGTTACTCAACAGTAACTTGATATTAAGATTTGGCCTATACATCTCTTTAGTTAATTTAAAATCCATGAACATCTCCTACTGAGTAAGGTCCAATTTAAAGGTCTTTGGTGTGGATATTATTTCAATAAAGTTTTTAGCCAAAGCTAGTCTTACTCTATGTTTTTCTGTTCTGTAAGCCATAGTATCTGTGTCTAAGTACAAAGGACGGGACTCAATACATAGGTTCTTGTTATTGTTTCTCCGGCTTAAAAAGCAAAGTGGACAAGGCACATTATCACAGTTCCCCTTATCTCTTATTATGATATTAGCATTGTCTATTAGTGTATTTATACTTAGAGTGCTGACACTAAAATCCGAGAATTTAATATTATTAATTTTTAGCATTGTCACCTCTTGGGGTTAATTATTGAGTAAGATCTAGTTTAACAGGCTTGGGTTTATCAAATAGCTTAAGGAAAGCTTCGGCATACTTTATCCTGTTAGATGCCTGAGCTTCATAGTACTCTCTAGCAGTAAGACCCCCACCAGTATTGCAGGCTGAGCATAGATAATCATCATTGTTCTCACAGCTCAGAAAGCACGTGGAACATGTAATAAACTTACAGCTACCCTTGCCAGCTATTAGCACCTTAGCTTGTTTTATCATATTATTCTTTGCTGGCCCTACTATATGCAAAAGACTCTTTTCTCAGATCAATAATTTTAGACATGCTTCCCACTCCCTTAATTATTTAGCATAGAATCTAACTTGTGAAGTATTACCAAATAGTCAGGATAATCAGCTACCGAATACACCAACAAGAATCCTGCGTTATGTATGAATAAGCACTTAATGCTATCCTTTATTAAGTTAAGATCAAGGCCTCTGCTTATACCACCGTGAGTTACAAATATAACTCTCTCTTCACCCAACTTACCACGGTCACCCCAGTTGACACATATTTCAACTTCTTTATTCTTATTCTGCCAACCCGAAACAACTCTGTTAACAGCTCGGCTATCAACACCCTCTAATCTGCTATCTGAGTTTATTATAAGAGCTTTGAAGTTCTTATACTCTTCAACCTTATGGTTATTTGAGAACCACTTTCTAGCTGCTTTATTTAATTCCAGAGTTGAGAACCTAAGAGCTATCATCTTAGCTACCAGCATAGCAACTCGGGTTGGATCCTCCTCAAATACGTCCAGCATGCCCTCTTGCATAACCATAAACTCAAAGGGATATGGCTGTGACATCCTGTTCTTTCCGAGGGTATCCTGCTCGGATACTAAGCTTAAGTACTTACCCCATTTCTGATCAGCAAGCAGCTGAGGGGCTAAATGTCTAGCCACCATAACAGCAGAGCAGTCATTCTTTATTACAGGGTCATCCTGGTGATGATCAAAATATTGGACACCATCATACCTACCTCCTATGTCAACCACATATGAATTGGCTGGTAATAGATGCGGAATTGCTGACACGTCTGATATTCTTATGATATCACACCTGTCACACTTGGTAGCATAAATGAGTATGCCGCAAGCAAGGAGTTCATCCATATGAGCCTGATTCCTGTGGGTATATATAATGATGTCCATATAAGTCCTCTCTGTTAATTAGCTTGATTCATTATTCCCTTTAAGTTGCTCCAACTTAGCGTAGAGCTCTTCTCTTTTAGCTGCGTTGAGATTCAATTCTTTATCTATATTTTCAAGATCTTTTATGAGTTTGGCTTCTTTTTTCTTAGATGCTTCCAGACGGGAAGTATGGAGGAACAACATATCTGAATTATTAAGCGTAAGTCTGGTAAAAACATCTCCACCTTTTAGCAATTGTTTTGCACTAAAAACATAGTTATTAACTACATCATCATCATCAGCTTCATTGGGGACTATATCCACTTCAAACTGCGAAGTATTGCCAGGATTACGCGCAGTTACATCCGATAAATCCAGTAAAGCTTCAACTGTAGAATCTCTGCTGATGTCCTTGTTTATGTTTATTGTATCCCCGTATTCCATAAGATCATTCTCTTCCAGAATTACGCTGTACAATTTCATTCCTGGATGCTCATCCTGGAGCTTTTTAGTAAGGGTAGCTATGATGGCTGCTAATAAATTTTCACAGCTTTTAATAAGTAAGCTACGGCAGTCCTTTAGATTTGCCCTACTGTTATTAAGCCTATTCAGGTTAAGCTTAAATTCTAAGCTCATAGGTTCATTGTTGTTTTTTTTATTTACCACTTATTCCTCCTCTTCTTCAATTGAATCTGGATCTATCTTACGCTTTAATTCTTTTAACTTAATTCTAAGGTCTTCTTTCTTCTTGCTGGCGTTCCTAAGTTCTATTTCTGCCATTGCTAGCTCCTGCTCAGTTCGTTTTTTTATTACTTCCATGGCCTCTTTAGCTGTGGTGTGTAACAATAACTGATCTTCACCCTCAAAGTTAGCATAAGTAAAAACATTGCAATCTTTAAATAGAAGCTTAGAGCTAAATACATAGCTGTTTAACTTACCAGTTTTTGAATCATATCCATTATTAACTATGCTGACATCTAGGCGCAGGTCAATTTTATCGCCATCGTAAAAACTACTGAAGGCACATTCCATAGCATCATCCCAAGAATATTCCTCGTTTCTACATAGTATTGTTTCAGTCTCCAAGTCAACATCCCAAAGTATGCATCCTGGATGCTCTTTATTGAGCTTACTACGCAAAGTATAGAGTAGAGTTTTGAACAAATTATCATAACTTGCATTGAGATCATCATGATGTTTTTTTAAATCAGCACAGCAGCTTATTAAGGTCTTCTTATTCAGTCCATCTTTAGGGCTTGCATCACTACCCCTATCTTTTTTATTTACCACTATATTCTCCTGATATGTTATTGAATTTAATCCACAGCTATAAATTCGTCTTCAAGGTATGGGCTTTCTGTGTATATAAGCTCGGATAAATACTGACCAAAATATTTCAGGATAAGATCAAAAAATTCCTTTCTGTCAGCCAATTCCTTAACCTCTCCATTTATTATAACCTTGGGCTTGTCGTCCATAAGATCCATACAGGTTATTACTAGATGTAGATTACTAGTATCATTAGGGAACTTATTACACCAGTTGGTAAGCTTATTCATGCTATATTCAAGAAGGTCCATGTTGAGATATGATGATCTAAAATCACCCTGATAAACATTTCTCTCGTTAACTTCGAATGGGTTACTATTACCATATCCTAGCTTCTCTCCTGGAAAGGGTCCAGCCCCATGTCTAGTGTGATAAGATCTTGTAACGGCATAAATTTCAAGGATGGAGTTTAACTTGGTAATATATTCTTCACTAGGAAGAACGCTGTGTCTAGTGACATAGGGGAACACACCATGTTCAGGATCAATGAGTATACCCTGGGCACTCTCAAGAATTATAGTACCATAAGGTGCTTCTTCCAGTACCCTGGAAGTAGCTGAGGAGCTAACTACCACACTTTCAGACTTGCTAAGCTTGGCAAAATCTTTAGCATTGCTTATATCATGATCTATGGGTGTATTAAATTTATAAGCATAAGACATATAGTCAATACTAGAGGCTTTCTTCTTATAATATTGTTGTATTCCTAGCAACTTATCAGTAAGGAATATAGGAGTAATAAGGTCCTGAACACTAAGATGATATCCATCAAGTTCCCGCTGGGTTGTGGCTGCTATACCATGCCCAGTAGTTCCGTGACTTCCACCTTTTTTATTTTGCTCAGCTAAGGTGACTTCATTAAACGCTATGTCATAACTTGTTATTACTGGACAATCTGAGTGTATTAATATACTGGGTAATACACCTTTTCCAATAAGAGCGTCTCTTTCATTCAAGAATGCTCTAGGATTGAATAAACACTTTGAGTCCCATACCGTTTTATTGCCCGTAAGGGTTCCACTTCCAAAGCTGCTGAACACATGTCTTATGTCTTTATCTTTAGATATAACCTGATGTGCAGCTTGTGGACCACTACCAAATCTTATTACTGGAGTATCGCTACCTAGTTCTCTAGCTAATTTACTTACAACAGCACCCTTGCCTGAGTCTCCAAAACCCAAATCAACTACTAAATGTATCGTCATAATTTCTCCTTCATTACGATTTGGGGGCCGAAGCCCCCTTATTAACATTTACAGATCCAAACCATCGTCATCAAGTACGGGTTTTACAACCTCAACAGGTGGCTCTGGTTTAACTTCTTTTACTTCTTTCTTTTCTACCGCTGCTGCGGTGGCACCAGTTTTGTGCCTAGCTATTATGTTGGCAATAGCAACAGGAACTTCATCAACAGAATCCACCATGACCAGGTCGTCACCTATCAACTCTTTCCAGTTATTGATATTGACTTCATTTTTTCCCTGTCCAGTTATTCTGGCGTGAATGTGATGCACATGCCATTTCTTACGGGCTTCCTCCAACAACTCAGCACAAGAGAACTCTTTCTGATTCTCCCCAGCAGAACATATTTGCTTTAAGTTGTTCTTAGATATACCCTTATGAATGGACTCATCACCTATGGTAATAAGAACACCCTTCTCTCCTCTCTTTTCAAAGCTGTCAGTGGCAGTGTGGAAAGCAGCAAAGTACCAAGGTAAGAAATAACTTTCTCCACCATTGCCACCACCCCCGCCTTCAGGATAAGTTGATTCAAGCCACTTCTGAAGTAACTCATCAGATGACTCAAACTGTCCTACCTGTAAGGGGGCATCATCTGTAAAATGATCTCCGACAGCCATGAAGAGCAGCTGAGGGTCTTTGATATTGTCAACCTCAATTATCCTACCCATAATGGTAGGAAGGCCTTTTCTTATAAGCTGGGTAGGCACTACACCCATGGAGCCCGTTACATCCAGACCAATGATAATTGGATATGACTCAGGATGCTCAACTGAGTCTCTGGCTTCACGCATTACTACATGCAGTGGATTCATGTCACTTACAAGTTTCTTGGAGAATACTTCCTCCGTGCTCTTTGTGTCATAACCCTTTGTTTTAGCTGATGTAGTATAACGCGTGGTGTTCCACGATCCGCCGCCCATTACTTGCTAGCTTTAAAAAGTTCGTTATATCTGGCCTTGGCAGTATAGTACTCAATCTGAGTTTTTCTTATCATAAGAGAAAGCTCAAGATCTTTGGTTACAAACGCCTTGGGATCAACATTGGCTGCAGCCTTGGTTGAAAGTGCGCTGTCCGGGGCCATGTCAAGGAGATTTTCGCGTTCTATCTCAAAAGATTCGAGTGCAACATAAAGATCCTCAACTTTTCTTCTGTACAGAGTTTCTATTGATCTGGAGATCATTTGAGCTCTGTCCATTCTTATTTTGGGGAATGTTCTGCTTATAGAAGCAAATAACTTTCCACCTGTAAGTTTGGGTATTCCAACCTTATCTTCTTCAGAGATTCCAGCAGCTGATGCGAGTTCAGCAACTTCATCTTCAGGATCAATACTTATGGGTTTATCCGGAGCGCCTGATTTTTCATCAGCAGCAGAGCCTGCGCCTTCACCTGCGGGAGCCATAAATTCCATTTTTTTTGTAAACTCTCTCATGTACACCTCCAGTGTATTTACTTTGTATTGAAATTAGAGATCCAAACCTAATGGATCTCTGGTTGTTATAGGATCAGGAACATCTTTTTTTGCTTCTTCAACTTTAGCCAGAGCAGCCTCGGACTTACCCAGAGGGTTTTCAGTCATAGCTGCTATTGAGTCACTATAATCTGAGTTTTTATTTATAAGAGTGTTTGTCTTTTTGCTCTGATGTGAAAGCCCACCACCCCCTCCATATCTAAGATTATCTATCGCCAATTCTCCCTCCTTCTTATCTGAAAGTAATGCTTTTAAAACCAATTCTGCATGATCATATCTTCCACCATGACATGCTACTATAGTGTTGGCTAGAGGTATCCCACTGTTATATCCGTAGTCCACTATTTTGGCATCCTTGCAGAAAGAATTAATGTAAAAGTCTAGCTTTCTTTTTGTATCATCGAAGTCAAAAGCAGTCCCATCCTCAAGATCAATTATGAACTGCTTAACGCTGAATGCCTTACCAGAAGTAATTCTCTTTGTAAATAGACAACTCGCTCCAAGCTTAGCTGCTTCTAACGTTTCGCTGATAGTGTTAAATTCTTTTGTAGTTATAGTGGCTTCAGGAGTCCCGACGTACTTACCTATTTGTACAAAAGCCAACTCATTTCCAGCTATAGATGAAACACTCCTCTCCCCTGTACTGCACTGGATGCTCTTATTAATGTACTGCAACATTATTATACTTTTAGCCTTGCCACCATCAGGTCTTTTAACATGAGCTTCAGGGTGAACAAAGACTATTTTGTCGTCATTAACATGAATAATATTGAACTCTAGATGCCCTGCGTGATTACCATCTACATCTATAAAGGCAATTCCACGTGTAACTTCAAATATGTAGCTCTTCATTAATCCTCCGCATCTTTCTTATAGCAGTTGCATTTAGGACAGGATGCCTGGTCTTCTAACTGTTCTTTTATTTCTCTCGCTTGTGAATCAGAAGGTGTAACAATGTAAGCTACAGCAGCCACTATTATTAGCACCACCATGGTAAGAGTAGCCCTTGAATGGTCCGAGAACCACTTAAAACTCTGCTTTCTATCATGCATATCATTGGCCATAGCAATAACAAGAATAGTTATAAGGCTAACCAACGTACCAGCCACCAGTATAGCTATTGATAGATCATGTATATTGCTAAGCACCCTAGAATATAATTCGACATTCAAGCTCCTTTTAATTAATAGTTTTACCTCTTTCAGCCAAACCAAAGAACCCAACCAATCTAGGGTCTTCTGCTACAAAGTCATCACTAGTATGACACAATAATATCTTTTTCTTAAGCTCATCAGGTAATATTTTCAAGTCGTCTACGTGGGCATGCACGCCACTACGAAAGCCCGTTTCGCAATCATGAATAACAAGACCGGCTCTTTCAGACCTTTGCCTTAACTGGTCAGGAGCAAACTGAGTATCACCCGTAAAAAGAATGACTTGTTGGTCTTTCATGTCTCTAACTTCTAACCCATATGAGTCCATGAACTCAGCCCCGTGAACCACATGTATTGTCTGTATAGGTCTACATATAAGCTGTCCAACTTTAAACTCGGAGTTATCATTAAGAACATGAACATCAAAGTAGTCATCAAGAGAACATCTTCTTTTACCCTGTGGTAATTGTGTGTCACTGAGAGTTTCAAGAGATGGAGCCAAATGCTGCCACAGCTGAAACACCAAAGTTCTATGAATGTACAGCTTAGGCTTCTTGAAAAAGCCAGGATAAAAATAATGCATAAGGGCAAGAGTGGACAGCCCACCAATGTGACCTGCATGAAGATGGCTTATATAAATAGCCCTGATCTTTGATCTATCGAATCCACACTCACGCGTGTTTTCCATGTGCGTAGTTCCACAATCAAACAGAAGACCATTGTCTGAATCTGACTTGATATAGAACTGCGTGTTACCCTTGGTGTCAGAGAACGCACCACCAGCTCCAAGAATTTTAATTTTCATAAGTTGCTCCATTATAAATAGGAAATTATTATCAACTTCTTATAACATTTATGGAGATAGGATTTATGGACTTACTTCTGAATCTCACAGTACTCTTTTGTGAAGCCTATACTATAACCTATGTCTACCAGCAACTTCTCGTGAAGGGAGGGAAGGTACTTATACATAGCTTCATCAAATACTCTTATAACCTCAGCCCTATTCTCTGGGGTGTCTATGAATTCGCCAACAAGAGAATCGTGGACAGTGAACCAGAACTCTGTGCCTATGTTGGTAGGCATATGTTCTCTTATATAGGATGAGAAGTACTGCATGTAGTCACTGGTGCTGGATTGTATCTGGAAGTTGACATTCTGTCGGAAAGGTCTCTGATTAGGGGACATAGCTTTAATGTCATCTATAGATAATTCCTTAGTAAGTCCTGCTGTTTCTAGTATCTTATATATTTCCCTAGGCAGAGTAAAGTCATATCTTCTTCTTCTACCAAACAAAGACTTACCATACCCAAGAGTTAAGATGTCTGAATCAGATTGTTTAAATGTTTCACCAAGAATAGTATAAATAGAACTCTTAAGCATATCAATAAGCTTAGCTGCTTCCTTAACATCATGCTTTGATTTAAGAGTATCATTATGGTGCTTGTCCAATCCTGTATTATATTCATAAGTACTAGGAAGCTGTCTAGCCAGACCAGCTGGGCCACCACCATATAGAACTAGGAATGTGGTGCTTTTTGCGGCTTTCCTATACTTAAGGAATGTCTTGTGCTCAGGTTTAGCTGCTATGTGTTCAAAGCCTTCTATACCTTCCTTTATAGCGTAGGCTTCATATAGAGCTTCGTATGGAGTATGATAAGCAAATGACGCAGTGTAGCAGTGAAGATCCATATTATTCTTAATTGCTTCTATGAGCCTAGGGTCTGGGCAAACAGCAGTTAAAACCTTAACTTCAGCGGTCTTAAGATCGGCATCCATAAGCATCTTGCCTTCTGTGGCTGATATAACCTGCTTAACCTCTATTCTATTAGCTCCCTCGCCGAGTGTTGCCGGTATGTTCTGCATGTTAGGCCTATCTGATGCCAGCCTGCCTGTGGCAGTTCCTGTAAGCTTAAGATTATAATAGAGCCTACCTTTATAGGAGTGGTATACAAAAGGGATAAGATAAGTGTTTCTAGCCTTCATGGCTTTCTTATATGCAATAAGATTCTTAAGCCATGGGAGCTTATCTGTGAATTTATTCAATGTGTCTGTATCAGTACACACCTTCTCAGGATCAATAGCATCCGTCTGGAATTCACTTAAGGGTATCCCACAGGTGCGCATTAAATAAGAAGCCAACTGATCACCAGAGTCTATATTAAGCTCACCACCAATCTTATCTCTTACAGCAGCTTCATTTTCAGATATGACGTTGTTGGCAACTTTAACCTGCTCAATAAGCTTTTCATAGTTTAAGTTAGCACCCTTATGCTCCATTTCAGCTATGAGCTTAATTTCCTTAGGGAGCAACTCTGCTATAACTCTGGGTATGTTCTTACCAGTTTCTTGTCTTATAAGACCAATCTGCTTCTCGAATATCTTATGTGTAGCATAACAGTCATAACCAAGGTACTTGAGTAGTGTATGAAGTGGCAACTTAGCATAAGCCCAAGAGTTGGGCTCTCTTACATCAGAGTTCCTTATGGCTATCTCTTCTCTGAGTTCCTTAATGGTCATGTTCTTAAGATCATCACCCTTTCTGGGTGCCTTAGTTGGGTTCTCTACTTCTATCTTGTCAAAATACTTATCCAGCATGGTTTTATGAGTAGTAAGACCCAAGTATCTACTGGTCTGCAGAGCCATGGAATACAAACCTGGATTCAATTTAAGATCACTTGATAATGAACCATAACCTTCATACAACCAATGGTCTATCAACATTGTATCATATATCATACCACTTGGTATGGCATCTATGAACTGCTTAATCCATCTTATATCGAACTTGCCGTTCTGGAAAATGAAA
>Ga0209099_1003824_pt1 | contig 11919 bp, 11 predicted proteins | sample AD_JPNHW2_MetaG_FD_184430 | JGI IMG/M metagenome (GOLD analysis project Ga0209099, IMG submission 184430) | Active sludge microbial communities of municipal wastewater-treating anaerobic digesters from Japan - AD_JPNHW2_MetaG (SPAdes) (version 2) | ecosystem: Engineered > Bioreactor > Anaerobic...
CGGCGGAGCTTTCATGAACCAAGCTTCGCATTACGTTGACGCCATGTATTGGCTGCTCGGCAATGTCGATTCCGTGATGGCGACCACTGCTACTATGGCGCGACATATCGAAGCTGAGGATACAGGCTGCGCCATACTCAATTTCCGTTCCGGGATCATTGCGACTCTGAACGTCACTATGCTCACCTTCCCCAAGAACTTTGAAGGTTCGATCACGATCATTGGTGAAACCGGCACCGTCAAGGTCGGAGGATTCGCTGTCAACAAGATCGAGAAATGGGAATTCGATGATTATGATGATGACGACCGTATCGCTCTCGATACTGCCTATCAGCCGCCAAATGTCTATGGCTTCGGGCACAATCCATATTACCGCAACGTTATCGATGTGCTCCTCGGAAAGACAGTTCCCTCCACCAATGGCAGGGACGGCAGGAAATCCGTGGAGATAATTCAGGCGATCTATCGATCAGCTAAAACCGGCAAGCGAGTATCCTTGCCCCTGTAAAAGGAGAAAAACATGAAAAGAACGATCTTTATCATCGCTTTGCTCGTACTTTTGAGCCAAGTATTCGCAACCCAGGTCACCCTCAAGAACGGCAAGATCTACAGCGGGAAGATGGTCAGTTCGGAGGGAGGAATTGTCATTCTCATGGATGACAAGGTCACGATCAGCATCCCCAAAGATCAAATTCAGACCATGATGGAAGAGCCCACTACGACAAGCACGCTCTCCTCTCAAAAGACAGTAGTGCCTGCGATAGACGCGCAATATATTCAGAGTGACGATTATTTCATGGCGGACGAAGCGATCAATGACGATCAGACCTATATATGGGTCGAGATCGGCAAGCTGAGAACAGCCGCGACTCCGGAAACCAAGAATCAGGCGAAGTTCTTCAACGTCAGAAGCGGACGCGAAGAGTGGAAGTCCTGGTGGGCAAAGACCCAGATCGCGACTCAGAGCAATCTTGTTCCCGGTACGCTGGTAATCGCTTTCAATGATAACAACAATAATGATGTCTATGAAGCCCCCGAATCAACCGAAGAGGCAAGAACCGGAGGATGGTTCCTTGCGCGTATCACCGATGTAAGTGATTTCTTCAAGGGCTATATCATAGTCAGCGGTGGGTACAAAGTTGGAGTGAACAACCTGCGTATTGCCATTCGCGGATAATCGATCCTTTAGCATTTATAAAAGCCGGAGATGATCTCTCCGGCTTTTCTTTATCATAACCAAAGGAAATAGCAGAATACAACCAAGCCCACTTGGAATCCTCATAGGAGCTTCTTGGGTCGCGACCCAAGAACGACCCAAGAGGCACCCAAGAGGCACCCAAGAGGCTTTCGGTGAAGGTTAGGCAGATCTTAGGCTTATCTTTGAGGATGCTGATGAGCTATTGGCTTGAATAATATGCATTTGATCAGTATTGGTGATACCGTGGTATCGCGAATTCAGCAGAGGACTCAGGTCAATGATATTTGTGACTATCTCCTATACATCCTCTAGCGATGATGATTCAGGAAAATCATTATCAGAAACGAAGAACATGCGCATCTGTCCCTTGCCTTTGACTTCGCTGACAGGGCGTTCCAAGAAGGGAGGTTTGTCTTCGATCCTGTTGTAGAAATCTTCTGAGACGTTTATGCGCATAGGCTCGCTGTTGGATTCCATCCTGCTGGCGGTATTGACGCTGTCACCGAAAACATCGTAGATATACTTCCTGGTTCCCACGATCCCGCCCACGACCGGTCCGGTGTGTAGTCCGATGCGTATCGACCAATTCTGATCAGTTTTCAGGTTATATTTCCGGACGACTTCCAGCATGCCCATAGCAACTCTTAGAAGTCTGTCAGCATGATCAGGATGTGCCTGGGGCAGTCCGCAAACGGCGAGATAGGCATCACCGATGGTCTTGATGCGTTCACAGCTGTATTCCTCGACGAGCTTGTCAAACTCTGTGAAGAAATACGACAGCACGTCTATCAGTTGCTCGGGAGGCAGACCGGAAGAGATCTGGGTGAAATTGACGAAGTCTGAGAACAGCACGCTGACGTTCTCAAAGGTCTGAGGCGTGCTCTTTCCATAGCGCTTGAGTTCTTTCGCAACCTCGTAAGGCAGGATATTGAGCAGGAGTTTTTCGGATAGACGCTTTTCCCTGATGATATAATAACCGGTCGTGAGGATGGTGGAGATGAGGAGGAGCAAGCCCAGGAGCAGAAGCTTTTGCCGCTGATTCTGGAGCTTGAGGATCTTGTTTTCCAGCTCTTGTTTCTCTACGGCGAACTGGGTCTGTAAATTGGCGATGTTGCTGTTTGTCTCTTTATTGTAGAGCGAATCTGCGAGTTCTGAATACAACTTGAAATACTGCAGGTGTTTCAGCTCTTTATTCTGGATATGATAGAGGGAACTGAGGTTCTGGTAGGCGTCTCGCACTACACTATGAGAATTGACTTCTTCGGCAAGTTTGATAGTTTCAAAGTATTGCTTTTCGGCGAGTTGTTCGTTGCCGAGAAGCTGGTTCAAATATCCTATTATCAATAGGTTGATAGCGGCGCGGTTCTTGTCCCCGACGCGTTTGTAGAGTTCATAGGAACGGGTATTGTAATCCAGGGAAAGTTTATAATCCCCGCTGAGCAGGAAGTAGTTGCCAATATTATTCAGTGAGTGGGCGATCCCGATGTTGTAGTGGGACTTTTCGCACAGGCTGAGCGCTTCATTGTATAGTTTGAGGGCTTCCTCAGGATGTTTCAGATAGTGGAGCAGGACTATGCCCTTGTTGTTCAGGGCATCAGCGATCTGTTCAGCGTTGCCGTATTTGCGCCGCAATGCCAGAGACTTGTCAAAATACTCACGAACCTTATCCGGGTTATTGAGTTTCCAGTAGATGTATCCCATCTGCTCGTAGGCGTCAGCGCAACCGAGCTGGTCGTTGATGGATTCAAATCCTCTTAGCGCTTGTTGACAGCGATCAAGAGCCTTGTCATAGACACCCGCTTTATGATATCCTTTCGCGAGAATGAGCAGTGCTTGTGAGGTCTCTTTTGGCAGATTGTGCTTTCTGGCGAGGATCAATGCCTTTCCCGCCAGATCGACGGATTCATCGATAGAGTCGTTCAGTTTTGCCTCGGAGACGGTAAGATACTGACGCAGAAGATCTGGCTCCGAGACTGCGCGTAAGTCCTCCGATACTGAATAGAACAGCAACAGGAGGATCAGAAATACCAAAGAAATTCTCATATCGCAAAGTAATAGCACTCCCCCGGGAACGTCAATAGAAAAGTCAAAATGTCCATTCGATAAGAAGATCCTTAAAATAAATGAAGAAAATCACCGTTAAATTGTCCCCGGGAGCAGTTCTGGAATAGTTATTGCTTTGATAGAGTAATGAGCGGTGAACGCTGTCAATGTGAACTGACAGGTGTGAAGCGTTTAAATTCAGACCGAGGATTTAATGACTGTTTTAATTCTTGCGACCTTGATATTGATTGCCTATTGGACTCTTGAGTATCTGCGCCACACGAAGAACGTGAAGGCGATTCCGATTCGTATCCACGTAAATGGCACCCGGGGCAAGTCCAGCGTCACACGGTTGATCGCAGCGGGATTGCGTGCCGGTGGTAAGAAGACCGTTGCCAAGATCACCGGTACACTTCCAAGAGTGGTAATGCCTGATGGTCGTGAAGCCGCGATCATTCGTCTCTCCGGTGCGAACATCATCGAGCAAAAGTACATCTTCCGTCATGCCGTGGAGCATGTGCCGGACGCTATCGTGATCGAATGCATGGCTGTGAACCCTGTATTCCAGTGGCTCACGGAAAGAAAGTTCGTCCGCTCCACCATCTCTGTCATCACGAACTGCCGTCCTGACCACCTCGACCTGATGGGCTCGACAGAACAGAGCGTGGCGATGTGCCTCTCTAACACTATTCCCAATAATGGGGTTTGCTATACTGCAGAGAATGAACATTTTAACCTTCTGAAGCATGTCGCGGATAAACGTCACACCAAGATCCACAAGATCAGACCCGTGGATATCACGCAGGAAGAACTTGATCATTTTACTTATATCGAGCACGCCGAGAATGTTCAGCTCGCTCTGGCAGTATGCGCTGAGGCAGGTGTACCCCGGGACGTTGCGATGAAGGGTATGCAGTCCGCTCATCCCGATCCCGGTGCCTTGAAAAAATACGTCATTCACGATGGCAATAAGACCATTCATTTCTATAATGTTTTTGCTGCCAATGATCCCAAGTCCACTGCCCGTGTGATCGAGATGGTCACAGGTCACCTGAAGAACGTTTCCAAGATAATCATTCTGAACAGCCGTTCTGATCGCCTTTTCCGTTCTGAACAACTTGTGGACGCGATCAAAGAAATAGACTTCTCCTATGTTTTACTCACAGGTGAGATCCCGGAGAAAGTGGAATCCTATGCCCACAAGATCGGCATCCCCAAAGATAAGGTCATTCCTATGGGTGAACCTCTCACGGAAGTCATTTATCAGAAAGTGATCGATTTGATGGGATCAGAAGCGCACGTGCTGGGAATTGGCAATATCGCCGGAAGGATCAAATATGGCGCTCAGATCGTAGCGCACTTCAAGCATAAAATGATAGCTTTTAATAAAGGTAAGAAATAAGGAGTAAGCGTGGTTGAAGCAGTAGTTCAAGCCGCAGTCGGAATAGGTGTCATAATCAGTCTGATCTTTACAGAGCTTTTGGGAGCCTCTGCCGGTGGTATCGTTGTACCCGGTTATATCGCTCTCTATCTTGATAAACCAATGCAGATCCTGGGAACGCTGGTAGTCAGCCTGCTAACCTGGGGGATCATCAAAGTCATTGGGCAATTTACTCTGCTTTTTGGCAAACGGAGAATGGTCCTCAGTATTCTGATCGGTTTCATTCTCGGTTGGCTCTCACGGGCAGTCGTATTTCAGAATTTTACCATATACGATCTGCAGATGCAATCGATCGGTTATATCGTCCCGGGTCTCATTGCCAACTGGTTCGAACGCCAGGGATTCTGGAAAACCCTCAGCACGATGACTGTAGCAGCCGTGGTCGTGAGATTGATGCTCATGATCATTTTCAAAGGGGAGGTATAAATGTATCGCCCTTCATTGAAATCAGGCTGGTCACTGATCATTCTCATGGTCGTCGCGGTTGGCTTGTTCGTCCTTGCCCAATTGAGCTATGTCACGATCAAAACTGAGAACTACGAGACCAAGGTAGCCTCCGCCAAGCTGATGCAGGCTTTCATGGATACGATCCGCACGGAGATCCTGCATTCAGGCATACAGATCGATCCCATAGACGATCCTCTGCTCACCGGATTGATCGGAACCAGGATCAGTTCCATCACCACCGATCGTGGTCTCTTATCCGAAAAACAGGCTGCTCTGAATCCCAATCTTGCCGCAGTATTCGTCGAGGAATTCGATAAACTCAAGCTTGAACCCGGGGACTACGTCGCGGTCGGTCTGACAGGATCGAACCCGGCAGTGAACCTTGCTCTGTATGCTGCTATGCAAACCATGAAGTTGAAGCCTGTCATCATCACATCTCTGTCATCCGCGTCTTATGGCGCTAATAAGGAGCAGCTGACCTGGCTGGATATGGAATCGATGTTGTACAGAAGTAAGATGATCAATTTCAAAAGTTCCTATGCTTCCTTAGGTGGGGCGGAGGACTTGGCGATCGGACTTACCGACAACGGGATCAAGATGCTTCAGGAAGCGATGCATCGTAATATCGTTCCCCAGATAATCGGCGCTGACCTTCAGGAGAATATTGAGATCAGGCAATCCGCCTATCAGGATCAATTACCCCAGGAAACAAGATACAAAGCCTTCATCAATATTGGTGCCGGTCTTGCCAACGTGGGAAGCGAGCCTATCGCAAAAGTTATTCCCGAAGGTATCAACCGCAAGCTCGCGGAACGGGAATATGAAAAAGAGGGTATGATCATCCTCATGTCCAAGAAGAATGTTCCGGTTTTGAATTTCAGACGTGTATTGCGCTGGACCAAGAAGTACGATCTGCCCTCCCAATTGTTGGAAAAGCCCATAGCAGGAGAAGGAACAGTCTTTAGCACCAAAGTACATAATATCATGATCAGCTCGATCTGCCTCTTCCTGCTCGTCGTTGCCATAGTATTGGTGATTGTCTTTGACCGTCATGACCGAAGGTTTATGGCAAATATAGTTGATCCTGATGAGGAACTTTAACCAATGGAGATTATATCTATGTCCAAGAGACACATAATAACGTTAATCATTGCAGTGCTTGTCCTCTCTCTGGCAGGGCAGACCTTGCCGAAACAGAAAGTCCTGAATTTTGTCAATCCCGGCAACAGAAGGTTGCTGAAGACAGCGAACGGCAATTTCTACTTCTTCAGATCACTACCTGAGAAGTCGATGTCCCTGGACGTCAAGGGCTTGGACAAGATCCAGCTTAGGTCGTTCGCAATCGAATCTCTGAAGAAACCCCAGGTCGTCATCACCATTAACAAGAAGAGCGTCACCTATGATCTGGCTCTGGCTGAAAAGCTGAATGGCTTCGACCTGTACCAGCCGCTCGAACTTACGATCCCCGACAATACAGAGACTATCACCGTTCTTTGCTATAGCAGAAGTGTTTATTTCCGCGCCTTCTATACCATCAAACCCAAGCCTAAAGCCAAGGTTAAACTACCGAGCTTGCAACTTGTCGAACATGCGGGTATGATCAAGATAGAGCGTGATTCCAAAGCCAGCGATTATTACAGCTTCACTCCACAGCAGGAGCTCAGATTCAACCTGAACAATAATCGCAAAGCTGATGTCTATGTAAGAGCTCGTTTGCTCGATGCGACCATCCCGGTCTTTGAGCTTTATTACAAGGGTAAGCTGATCAATACTTACGATTTTACCATAAAACGCACTACACAGTATAAAGCGACCGGAGTCACCAGCCTTTCCATCGGAAAGAAGATCACCCTCGATATGGGCAATGGTGAATATGTCCTCAAGGCAAAATCCAACCATATGTTCTTTGCCAGACCGGTAGTGCTTAAGAAGTGAGCAGGAGGCAATATGTTTGATCAGGAGTTCAACGAAGCTGAAGTCGAGATCAGAAAGGATCTTACCCAGAAGTCGCAGGACACAGAGTGCAATGAAACTAGATCCGTTAACGAAAAGAGACTCTCCAAGAGATCGATAGGACGTACCCTGGCAGGCTATTTTCGTCCGATCATTCTCTGTTTCGTGCTGGTCCTCATGTTTTCCTGGACTCTCCTATCAGCCCAGCTTGAAGGTGGTTTGACGATAGGGACGAGGTATTCGGACAACGTATTCCAGTTATCTGAAGATGACTTGAGCGCTTTCAATCATGATGAGCCACAGATGGATTTCGTCACTACTTCTGACGATCTGACCATGCAGGCAAACGTTGATCTTGGGTATTCCTTTCACTATAAATGGTGGAAGATAACTCCCTCCGTTTCAGCCACGGTTTCTCAGAACATCAGCAACAAGGAGAAGTATCGCCGGGATGGCTTGGTTAGAATGCGCCTCGACCGTTACTACTGGAACCTGACAGCTCTCTATGGTTTTTATCCCAGAACCTATCTGAGGGACTATGTCGATACGGACGGCTCCGGACTACTCGAGCATTTCAGCTATCAGCGGGATCTGTATCGTGCTGATCTGAATCTGCGTCCCTTTACCAACAGCTCGATGAAACTCCAGGCTAAATATGAGAACTATTATTATAACGAGTATTTTACTGAATTCGATGCTACCGCTACGACCTATCTGATCGGCTGGAGGCAGAACTTCCCCTACTTCGGCATAGAAGCGAACTACGCTTACCGGGTGCTTGATAACAAGGAGAATCCGATTGAACCTCTCGACGACTCTTCCTATGAGAGCAATGAGTATTCCGGCTTGATCCTCCTGAAAAAGATGCCTCTGGATAGCAGTAAACCCAAGGGTGTGTATTGGCAGCCGTCTCTTGAGCTGTCCTACGAAGAAAGATTCTTCCAGGGCACAAATGACTGGTACGGCGGCAGAACCGATCAGATCTATACGACCCGTGCGACAGTCAATATTGAATTGACCAAAAGCTGGAATTTAAACCTTGACTATAGTCATGACTTCAGAAACATAGATTCACCTAACTCAGCAGTCCGCAGAGCCAAAGAATATGGCGAAAACAGACTCGGAGCTTACGTGAAGTATGAATTTTAAGGAACGATCATGACTTTTCTACAAGAGACCGATACCAAAAGGATTCGCGAGTTTCTCGATCTGGTTGAGAATCACAAGGTTGAGATCAGACACTATAAAAACCCCGTGCTAGTATGGGGAGTTCAGGAAGGAACGGTTTACTATTCCTTTTGGGAAGCTGATCTGCTGGAAAAGTACGGCTTGCAGAACGTGGATGGCTGGGACTTTGAGGAAGATCAGCTGTTCTGCCCCGACTGGATGACTGACGAAGACGACGATGACTATGATCTCGACGATGACGATGATGCTCCGATCTGTCTTCCCAAAATAGACTTTACCGATCTCACACACTGATCTATACCAACTCTGGACTTTAGCATGGATCTCCTAAGGATCGGGATCATGGGCGGAGGAGGCTGGGGGCTCGCTCTGGCAAAACTCCTCGCCGGCAACGGACACAGCCTGACAGTTTGGGAATATGATTCTCAGCATCTCACTTTGCTTCGCGAAACGCATTCCAATCCAATCCTCCTCAAAGGCATAACTCTCCCGGATTCAGTCGCCTACACAGGTGATTTTGATGATTTCTTTGCCTTCGAACCTGACTATATTATCATAGCCGTTCCCTCCCAATACATCCGATCCACTCTGCGTTCCGTACCTGAATTGCTCTGGATAGCGCATCCCCCCAAGGGTATCATCCTCGTCTCCAAAGGCATAGAGCTGAATAGCAACAAACTTATGCATCAGGTACTGAAGGATGAACTACCCGCTGAATTCCATCAGAAAATCTATGCTCTCTCCGGTCCAAGCCATGCGGAGGAGGTTGCGCGTGGAGTTCCTACGACTGTTGTGATCGCGGGAGACAACGATGCCGAACTGATAAAGCTTCAAGCCATTTTCAGCAACAGCTTCTTCCGTACCTATCGTAGCCATGATCTGATCGGTGTGGAGATCGGAGGTGCCGTCAAGAATATCATCGCCATTGCTGCCGGCATCATCAAGGGGATCGGCTTTGGGGACAACACTATAGGAGCCTTGCTCAGCCGTGGGATCGTAGAGATACAGCGCTTAGGACTCAGTTTAGGTGCGAGACCTGAGACTTTTTTGGGGCTTTCCGGAATCGGAGATCTGATCACGACAGCAACCAGTGAGCACAGCCGTAACCGATATGTGGGTTATGAGATAGGGAAGGGGCGAAAATTGAGCGAGATCATCTCCGGCATGAGTATGGTCGCGGAAGGTGTCGCCACGACCAAATCCGTCTATGACCTTGCAGTAGAGCGGCAGGTTGAGATGCCGATCGTCACTCAGGTCTATCAGATCCTCTACGAAGATAAACCTGCAAGTGCGGCAATCAAAGATCTGATGCTCAGGGATTTGAAATCAGAATAGGCTGATCAGGCTTTTAATAACACATCGCATCATACTGTCTATCATTAGAATAAAGAAATGTACCCCGTCTGTTTCATCTCATGGATCTTTCCTTTTTCAGCATTGTTCATCCCTTCAAAGATGACTGAGTGATAGCTGAGCCGGACTCGGTCATTAGCCCCTTATAGCTCCATCGGCAGGCAGTTCCGAAATAGGGAACTTAACACCGGATATCATGGGAGTTGATGAGCAGAAAATAATCATTGACTTGATCTTGCCTGTCAAAAATGTAGCATGGATCAGCAAAGTATAAATATGAAAAGACTTATTATTGCCATCGATGGTCCCGCTGCTTCGGGTAAAAGCAGTACTGCTCGCAGACTTGCGGAGAGTTTGGGTTACCTGTATATCGATAGTGGAGCGATGTATCGCGCCTGTGCCCTCGCGGCTACACGCCTGGGAATCAATATCGCTGATCATGTTTCGGTGGCAGAATTATTGAAGACAATTGAAGTTGAATTGAGGCAAGATGTCAACGGCAATAAAGTCCTGCTGAATGGCGAGGATGTCAGTCAGTTGATCCGTGAAGAATCGATCTCCAGGCTTGCTTCGGATATTTCAGCTCTGGGGCCGGTGCGCGCCAGGATGGTCGAACTCCAGCAGAAGATGGGGGAAGAGGGCGGCATTGTCATGGATGGCAGAGACATCGGAACGATCGTCTTCCCGAACGCGGATATCAAGTTCTTTATGATCGCTAATGTCGAAGAACGGGCAAAACGGAGATTTAAGGAACTGGTCGATAAGGGCCTGAACGCGGAATATCAGGAAGTCATCGCCGATCTCAGGATCAGGGACGAGAATGACTCCAGTCGCGCCATAGCACCTTTAAAGCCGGCAGCCGATTCCATTCTGATCGATACTTCGAAGATGAGTCTGGACGAGCAGGTCAAGATCCTGAACCAGCATATCAGGCAGAGGACAGGGCAAAAATGACGATCTATAGAGCTCAGCATTCAGGATTCTGCTTCGGCGTCAAGCGCGCCATCAAGCTTGCTCAGGATGCCAAGGCTCATTACATCGGCAAACAGATATTTACGTTGGGTGAATTGATCCACAACCCCCAGATCGTTCATGAACTGAAAAATGGTGGGATCGAACCTGCGAACAGCGTCGATGAGCTTCATGACAGCGTGGTCATCATCCGTTCTCATGGCATTACCCGCAGCGAACGTCTGGAACTCCAGCAGAATGGTAATGTGATTATAGACGCAACCTGCCCCTACGTTGCCAGAACGCATGAGTTGATCCGGGATATGATCCGGGAAGGTTATCAGGTTTACATTATGGGCGATGCTGATCATCCTGAAGTGATCGGTATGCTTTCTTACGGAGATGAACACACCAGGGTTATCAGTCCCAGGGAAGATGTATGCAAAGCCAACTACCAGAAGGTTAGCCTGATCAGCCAAACGACTCAGAAGATGGACGATCTGATCGATCTGAGCGGTAAACTGTTGAATTGTACCAAGGAACTCAGGATATTCAATACGATCTGCCTGGCAACGAGCGAACGGCAGACGGCTTCTCTCTCGCTGGCATCGGAGACAGATCTGATGTTTGTGGTCGGGGGGAAGCGCAGTTCCAATACCCGTCAGCTCTATGCGATATGCAAAGCTCAAACGGAATGCTATCACATCGAGGATGAGACGGAGATCACTCCCGAAATGCTGATCGGGAAAGAAACGATCGGCATTACAGCCGGAGCATCGACTCCGGATGATATGATCATTAAAGTTTATAACCAAATAAAAGAAATCAATAGGGACCCGAGCTTTGCGAAGAGTATCGAGGAAATACCCTTGTTTAAGGAGGAATCATGCTAACCCATGATCAAAACGAAGTCATATCCGATCTTACACCGGAAGATGTCAACATTGGAGATGACAAGATGTCGAAGACAACGGATGATACCCAAACCCAGGAATTGGATGCCATACCAGAAGAATCCAACGTAGTTGAAAACGAGACTCCGGAAGCAGTTCAAGGCGAAACTGCCGTGGAAGAGGCTCAAACTGAAACACCTGAAGCGATTCAGGAAGAAGAAAAGACCGAGGAACCGGTCGCGGAAGAAATCCCCGTCGTGGTTGAACCGGTCGAACCTAAACCCGTAAAACAACCCAAGCCCATGAAACCTGCTGCACCTCTTACACCGGAAGAACAGGAACACAACGATATGCTCAGCATGATCGAACAGTATTCCTCCAGCTTTGAGAAGGGTCAGATCAAGGAAGGGATGGTCGTCAACGTCACCGATAAAGAAGTTATGGTCGATATC
>Ga0209099_1003827_pt1 | contig 11910 bp, 7 predicted proteins | sample AD_JPNHW2_MetaG_FD_184430 | JGI IMG/M metagenome (GOLD analysis project Ga0209099, IMG submission 184430) | Active sludge microbial communities of municipal wastewater-treating anaerobic digesters from Japan - AD_JPNHW2_MetaG (SPAdes) (version 2) | ecosystem: Engineered > Bioreactor > Anaerobic >...
TAGGAATTACCTGACAGAGTTCGAAGAACCTGTCAGAGTTGCTCCTTGGATTTATGGAATAGATATTGGCAAATTAATAAATTGTCCTATTAACGGTTGATTAAAAAAACTACGGCTTAACCATCTTTACCGTTACCTTATCACCATTGCTTTTTACCAAGGTTACAAAATAGATACCGGCAGGTATTTCGTTAGTTGTAACCGATCCGTTCAGTATAGTTTCTTTCTTTACAACCTGTCCTGTAACGCTTGTAATAATGATACATGTAATGTTTTGAGAGCCATCAAATCGTATCTCGTTGGTAAATGGGTTAGGATAAACGGCTAGCTTAGAATTATAATTATCGTTTATACCAGTAACATCATCTATATCATTAATATCCCTAGGGAATAGAGCGTATATGGATGAATTAATAAACCACGACAGTATGCCAGTAATATTATACCTGTGATCAACCGTAAGCGATAATGTAGAGTATAGATTTTTATATACCGTTAAATCGCCACTTCCATCGCTAACCACATTTGTTCCCGAGCCATTGTTGCTTGAGCATAATGCTCTTTTAACTACAACAAGAACCCCCTCGTACATCTCGTTCTTGGCAGCCTCAGTTGTTACCTCGTAAGCATCAGGTAGAGTTGTGTTTGTAGTGTTATCGAGGTTGACATTATCAACGGGGCTAAACTGTGTAAAAGTGCTGTTCTCCATGATTGTTCCTGTAACTGTTACAATATAGCCAACGCTTACAGTAGGAGTAGTTGTAGAAACATACACACCATTCCATGCACCAACACCGTCCTGAATGTAAAATCCTTGCTGAACTCCAGTAGAATTATATTTAACGGCAGTTATAGTTCCTGTTGATCTTACCATCTCTCCTTTATGCGGACTATCGCCCGAGGCATCGGTTGTAAACTGGATATCATGAATTGAATAAGTAGGAATTGAGGCGGTTGTAACAGATATTTTAATTGGAGTATCCATTAATACTGAGTAAGTAATATTCTCCGTTACAAAGTAAATATCATAAGAGGTATTCTCAGTCAACCCATTAATGGTTACACTATAATCAGTAGCAGCGGCATCAACGGCAATAGCATTATTAGCTGTTTTAATCTCTGCGCTAGTTGGTGCTGTGGCTCCAGAAGCAACCATTAAATAGTACGCCTTACCAGGAGCATCAGTATTTACAATAACATCAAAATTGGTTATTCCAATGTTTGCAGATTTTGGGTAGGTTGCTGTAAAGTTTGGTGCTAGTGCTGCTATTGTTGTTACAGCAATCTTCACCGGGGTATCCATTAAAACTGTAGCATCGCTATTCTCTGTTACGAAGTAAACATCGTAAGCAGTGCTTGGCATTAAACCGCTAACGGTTGCTGTATAATCTGTGCTTGCTGCTACGATATTGATTGAATTGCCTGCGGCTTTAACCTCAGCACTGGTAGGTGCAGTTGCACCTGATGCAACCACTATATAGTACGCCGTACCAATGGCATCAGCGTTTACTACAACATCAAAGCCAGTAATAGAAGTGTTTGCATATTTTGGATAGGTTGCTGTAAAGCTTGGTGCTGGAGCATAGGTTGTAAAATCGTAGACATCGCCATAGCTTGTACCATCATAGTTGGTTGCATAAGCCCTAACGTAATACTTCGTAACGGGAGTTAAACCTGTCATTGCACCTACAATTATAGGATTTGAACCTTTCGCTATTTCCTCCGTTTTTGAATCGCTTATTGTTGGGTCGCCTGTTGTATTCCAGCAAACACCCATTTGGATTAATGGCGCACCACCATTTGATGTAACACTTCCACCCCAGGTTGCAGTAGTTGAACCCTTGCTTGTAATTTCAGTGTTTGTAGCCACTGTAGCAAGCGTAACCGCTGTAATTGTAAGATCATTAGATGTTAATGAATTACCCAGCAACAATTCAGAACCGTTTATTGAAATGTTGAGGTTAACTACGTCAATATCAAAATCGGTACCATCAAACGCAAGGGTCAAACTTGCTTGAGTATCAGTAATGTATGTTACATCACTTATAGCTAATCCTATTGGCGCGTCATGTAAAACAAAGTTTGATTTATCAAGCGTATTATCAAAAAATGACTCATTTTGCAGGGTTAATACAATTGTTGCATTATTTAACGTTGATTCATTAAGCGTAGCAGTAGCAGTTAACTTAGGCTCATAGTATTTGAACTCCGATCCAAAATTAGTTGTGCCATCATTAAGTTTTACCTGAACTAAAATACCATCGAGCGGATCGATTGTTGCAGGCAATACAATATCGAAACTTAGATTGCCCAAGGCATCTGTTGCTGAAAGTGAAACATCGCTTACGCTAGAACCTGTTATTGTACCAGCTATTGTATATGACTCGGAAGAGGTGTTATCATCATTCTTAATTGTTGCATCATACTTAAAAATATAACCGGAAACAGGGTTTCCATATTGATCTTTTGCCAAAATAGTTACAGTTTTAGAAGTACCTGGGCTTAGTACAGGGTTGCTTATTGTTGAATTTGCCACAGCCAATGCTCCGCAAGCAACCAACTGGGTTAGCGTAGCATCGGGGTAGCCTGTTGCATAAACAATTATGTTCCAAGTACCCGATTTCTTCAGTTCCTCATTCCCTGTCGGAGTTGGTTTAAGAATTATACTTGCTGTTGTAGCCTTTGATGGAGGTAAAAGTTCCCAATCAGTCGATGCTAAATCAGAACCATTTACTGAGACCTTTGTAATTGCAGATTCCCATAAAGCATCATGGCTGAATGTAATCTCTATATTATGATCGACATCTGCGTTAGTTATATCAGGAGAGAGATCAGGTGCTGAAGCAGGGAATGCACCAAAATTCCCTAACACCACAGGGTAAAGAGAATAACTCTCAGACGCATTTACAATTGCAGTGTAAGGATTGGTTCCACTTACCGTTACCAAATTAGTTTTATATTTACTACCATCCCAAACGCCTAAATATACTGGTTGTGCAGGGTCAAAGTTTACACCTTGATCAGTGCTATTCCACTGAAAACTTTCAGTCCCTGTATTCCCTCCAGAAGCACCTTCAACACCTAACCATTCTAATTGTACACATTTAGTATCATCTAATGTTGTATTGGAAATTGAATTATGAACATATACATCCAGCACATCACCCGCAGTGTTATTAGTTGTAATAAATGGCGAATATGATGTGACTGATGATCCAATTGGGTAAATAACTGTTCCATTATTTGTATTCATTTTCAACATCCCCAGCCCTGATGTAACAACAAATTTATCAGCACCTACCCCACTTATAAATCCACTGCTTGCAATGGTAAGATCATAGGCATCTAAAGATAGTTTCCCATTGATAAACGCAAGCTCATTTGATACTGTTGTTGCAGCAGACAGAGTTACGTTATTTAAGTTGTTAATTGTTAATTTTTTAATAGAAGAAGGAAGTGATGTACCGGTTACCTGTGCCACCGTTCCATTGTAAACAACTGCAGAATTAGAAGAAATATTAACAGTTGAGGTTAAGATATTGCCATTAATTCCACTTGAATGACCCGACATTAGAGTCCCAGCAACCTTTGTAAGAGTTAAGACTACTCCTGTACCTGCTTGAGTTGTTGATTGCGACAGGTAAATTGTTGTTCCGCTGACACCCATGATATAAGTACCACTTGGAATTCCCAGTCCAGTAATTAGCATACCTGCCTCAACACTAGTAGGACTTGGCGAAACAGAAGTAATAGATGTTCCGTTTACAGCTGTAGTACCAGTATAGCTTAATGCACTTTCATTCATTATAAAACTCCCTGTACCAGAGATAGTTTTATCAGATGTATTAATAGCGCCAAACACTTTAACCTTTCCTGAAGTCGAAAGATTGCCAGTATTAAGTTTTACAGTAGCTCCAGAAGCAACTACCATATTAGAGTTTGCTCCCAGAGTAAGCGTTCCATTAATATCAATTTTTTGCTCAGAGGTACCACCGAAAACAATACCCGTTTGATTTGAATTACTTGGAGAGAAGTTAAACGTTTTTCCAGCAGCAATCGTAAAATCACCCTTTATAAAATAAGCATAGCTTGTAGCAGAACCGGTAACAGAAACACCCCCGTCGCTTAAAGTAAAGTTATCACAGTTTAATCCTAACGCAGTAAGGTTTGTTGTATACTTATATTCAAAGTTAGAGTAATAACGACCAGGAAACGAGGGAGTGTTTGACGATTGGTGAGAGTACAAACTACCCTTTTGAAAAACAATTTTACTTTGCGGAACTGATAATCCGAAAGGATTCGAACCTAACTTAAAAATAAAAGTTGACCCCGATTCAAAAATAGCAACATTGGGATTACCAGCATTAGTGAAAGCAAAACCAGAACAATTCTGAGTAAAAACAGCACCACTACTAAATATTAATCCATTCTCATCCTGAACATCAATTTTATGAGCAGCAGTCTCTATAGTTACGCTCCCGCTTACTAATCCTGTAGCCCCAGTGCCTAAAATTAAAGTTATAGCATTTGAACCTCCAAGGTTGAACTCACATCCACTTGCAACGTCTAAATCAGTTCCTTCTACCCCCTTAATTGTATAAGTAATTGCTGACGTAGCAGTAAATGTAACTTTTGTATTATTTGAGACTACAATCTTGCCAACAGTTTCGAATGCAGTTACGCTAGAAACAGTATATGTTCCACCGTTACTAAAAATCAATGTGTCATTTTCTGTCGGTGCAGTCCTTGAGGGAGTCCAGTTTGAGGCAAAACCATAAGATCCTCCACCTGCAGCATTCCAATGGTAAGTGGCTTTTTGCCCAAAACAAACATTTTGTGATAGTACAATTAACATCACAAAAAATGTAATATTAATTATTGTTCTATCTCTCATAAGCATAAATTTTAGATTGGTAAAATAAGAGTTGCTAGTCAAATGTCATTCCTTTGCGACTCTTTCTACAAAATTAATCTTAATATAAACTAAAATTGCTTTGCAAACAATTAAATAATCCGTTTTTACATTAACTAACAATTAAACCGTGCTAAAGTTAGATGTTCATAGATATTCTATTTAGTCGTTTAATTAAAATTAGTTAGATTTGTGGTAAAACAGAACTTGATGTACGCAATAATATCCAATTCCCCGTTTTTCAGAGGATTAAATTCTCATGAAGTAGAACTTTTACTAGGAAAAGTATCACACTCTATAAAATCATTTTCAAAGGGACAAACCATTGCTCAGCGTGAGGAAGAGGTCAAAAACCTTTGTATTGTTGTTGAAGGCAGTGTTAAAGGTGAGATGGTAGACTTTTCAGGCAAGATTCTGAAAATAGAGGAGATGATGGCACCTCAAGCTATAGCTCACGCATTCCTTTTTGGCGAAAAAAATCGTTACCCTGTTGATGTAATCGCAATTGAGGATTGCAAAATTCTCTTTATCCCCAAACCCGAGGTGATTAGGCTGCTTCAGAATAGCGACATAATTCTACGCAACTACCTAAATGCCATATCCAATCGCGCTCAATTCCTATCAAACAAGCTATGGTTTTTATCCTTCAAAACCATAAAAGAGAAGGTTGCTCATTACTTATTAAACCTTTCGCGGAGCGAAACAAAAACGACAATTATTCTACCAAAATCACATCAGGAGTTGGCTGAGTTCTTTGGCGTTACACGACCATCATTAGCAAGAGTTTTTGCTGAAATGCAAGACGAAGGGATTATCTCTGTAGATCGGAGGGAAATCACTATTATGAACAAGAATAAGTTACTAGAGATGATTAGGTGAGGGTAGTTGATCGTTGACAGTTGACAGTTGACAGTAATTGATAAAAAATGAAACTACTTTTAACCTATTTGCCTAACAGTCTAACAACCTAGCATCTAGTGATCTTTCAAACAAATAAAAAACAACCTCTTTCTATTCGCATAAATTTGCTTAATTTACAGTCTAAAATTTTTAAATGAAGGCTCTAATTCTAGCAGGGGGCAAAGGAACCCGCTTAGCGGAACATACACATCGAATCCCAAAACCGATGATTGAGGTTGGTGGAAAACCAATTCTACTACATCAAATTGAACTTCTGAAAAATTACGGAATAAAAGATATTACAATACTTGTAAACCATCTTAGCGAAACAATTATTGAGTATTTTGGCGATGGAAGTGATTTTGGTGTTACAATAACCTACCATAACGAAAAGGAACCTCTTGGTACTGCCGGGGGGTTAAAAGATATAGAGTCAAAAATTAACGAGGACTTCCTGCTTTTATATGGTGATGTAATGATCAACATGGACTTAAATCGCCTAATAGAATTCCATCATAAATCAGATAGCGACTGTACCCTTGTTGTTCACCCAAACGATCACCCACAGGATAGCGATTTGGTTGAAATTGATGAAAACGGAAGGGTAACTGCATTTCATTCCAAACCCCATGAGGAGGGTAAATACTATCGGAATCTGGTAAATGCAGGCTTGTATGTCTTAAGCCCAGCAATCCTCAAATTCTTGAAAAAAGGGCGAAAAGCAGATTTCGGACAGGATGTTTTCCCAGCTATCTACAAAAAAATCAACATATACGGATATAACACAGCCGAGTATCTTAAGGATATGGGAACTCCTTCACGCCTTGAAAAAGTTACTGAAGATTATTTTTCGGGACGAATTGAAAGAGCCAACTATAAATATAAAAGATCATGCATCTTTCTTGATCGTGATGGCGTGCTAAACCTTGACACCGACCTAATATCTAGACATGAAGATTTAGTTCTTTTTGATTTTGTTCCACAGGCGGTTAAACAAATAAATGAATCAGAATACCTTTCCGTTGTTGTAACCAATCAGAGTGTTGTTGCACGCAATATGTGCACAATAGAAGAGCTAAAGGTAATCCATAATAAGATGGAGGCTCTGCTTGGCCTTGAGGGAGCATACTTAAATGGCATCTACTTCTGCCCTCATCACCCACATGGAGGTTTTCCTGAGGAAAATCCTCTTTACAAAATGGACTGTGAGTGCCGTAAGCCAAAACCAGGCATGCTGCTACAAGCAGCAAAAGAGTTCAATATCGATTTAGCTAGTTCTTGGCTAATCGGCGATTCGGACAGGGATATTAAAGCCGGCAAGGCTGCAGGTTGCACAACTATTGCAGTACGAACAGGACGCGCAACACATACCAGCAAAGTTGAGCCCGATTTCTGGTTCGAAAATTTAACCGAAGCTGCTAGTTTTATAATTAACGATCCATACAATAACATTTTTCAATCAATTGAAAAGAAAATAAGCAAAAGCACTAAAACACCCTTTATTATTAGCATTGGCGGTCAAGCCCGCTCAGGGAAAAGCGTTTTAAGCAGTTATCTCACCAGAAAATTCGAAAAACTTGGTAAAAAAGTGCTTCATGTTGAACTAGATAAATGGTTACTCGCGGAGAATGAGAGGGCAAATGCAAAAAGCGTTTTTGATAGATACCAGTTACCAGTACTTACTGCCGATCTAAAAAAGATAATTAAAGGGGAAAAAGTTATTGCTCCGGGCTATTCAATTAATCCTGAGATGGAACGAGAGAGTATTACTTATAACCCTAATGGATCAGAGATTATTATTATTGAAGGGGTGGTTGGTTTATCGATGCCTGAAATAAGGGAGTTATCGCAGATTAAAATATTTGTGAACATAGAATCGGAATTACATAAAGAAAGGATATTCGATTACTATGAATGGCGGGGCAGAACTGAAAATGAAATTTTCTGCTTATACTACTCAAGGTTAATGGATGAGTATCGAATAATTGATAGGCATATCGATTTTGCTGATATAGTGATTTAATACAAATAATTGATTTAACCGCAAAGGTTTTAAAGTTAAAGCAAAGAACGCAAAGTAATTCTCACTAAGTTTCTTTAAATATGACTGAAAATGAATTATCTAATTTAATTATTGGGTTAGCAATTGAAGTTCATAAAGATCTTGGACCAGGTTTACTTGAAAGCGCTTACAAGGAATGTCTTTACTATAAATTGATCAAATCGGGATTACAAGTATTCAAGGAGAAGCCAATGCCTTTAATTTATGAAGAGGTAAAACTTGAATGTGGCTATAGAATTGATTTATTGGTTGAAAATAAAGTAGTTATTGAAATTAAAAGTGTAGAAACATTAAACGACGTTCATCTTGCACAAACGTTAACTTATATGAAACTTGGCAACTACAAACTTGGATTATTAATCAATTTTAATGTTTCTTTGCTAAAAGATGGAATAAAGAGAGTTGTAAATAAATTATGATATATTTTTCTTTGCGATCTTTGCAAATTCTTTGCATTCTTTGCGGTTAAAAATTTTAAAATGATAATAACACGAACACCATTTAGAATCAGCTTTGTAGGAGGAGGGTCCGATCTTCGGGAGTTCTACCATAAGCATCAGGGTGCAGTGCTTAGCACATCAATCAATAAGTATATGTACATCTCCTCACATAAGTTTTTCGAGGAGGATAAAATTCGTGCCAAATATTCACAAACCGAAACCGTTGAGAATATTGAGGATCTAAAACACGATATTATTCGCGAAGCACTAAAAATGGTGAATATAAGAGGTGGTGTTGAGGTTAGCTCTATTGCTGATATACCAGCAGGTACAGGCATGGGATCATCATCATCATTTACCGTTGGGTTGCTTCATAATCTATACGCAATAAAAAGAGAGTACGCATCGAAAGAGACGCTGGCACAGGAAGCATGTCGAATGGAGATTGATGTTTTAAAGGAGCCCATTGGCAAGCAGGATCAGTATGCTGCTGCGTTTGGTGGGTTGAATATCTTCCGATTCAACTCCAATGAAACGGTAACCGTTGAGCCTTTATATCTAAAACAAGATGTTTGCAAACAACTTGAGGAAAATCTTGTTTTATTCTATATTGGAAATGCTCGTAAAGCTTCGGATATTTTGATTGAGCAAAAGGAGAATATGGCAAAAGCCGATAAATTCACCGTTCTAAAGCAGATGGTTGCTTTGGTTGATGAGCTAAAAGATGTTCTTTACAAGGGAAACCTTGATGAGTTCGGCAAATTGCTTCATCAGAACTGGTTACTAAAACAGAGTCTTGCATCAAAAATCAGCAACGATAGTATATCCGATCTATATAATTTAGGCTTAAAGAATGGGGCAACCGGAGGGAAATTGCTTGGTGCTGGTGGCGGAGGATTCTTCCTTTTCTACTGCCCAAAGGAGAAGCAAGAAAAATTAATAAAAGCAATTCCTGCAAGGCATTTCGATTTTAATTTTGACAACGAAGGAACTAAACTAATTTATTTTGGCGATGAGTGGGCATAAGCATTATACAGACTACTTTAAACAGGTAAGTGAAACCTTAAACAAAATCAACGTTTCTGAACTCGAAGCGGTTTCCCGTGCAATAATTGATTGCTATAAGCGCGATGGGATGATCTATATTTTTGGCAACGGTGGAAGTTCAGCAACTGCTTCGCATGTTGCAGGGGATTATTTAAAGGGCATTACTTTCGGGTTGGATAAACGATTAAAAATTATATGTTTAAGCGATAATACTCCTGGTTTAATGGCCATAGCCAATGATATTTCATACGATGATATTTTCTCCGAACAGCTAAAAAGTTTTATCAAACCGGGTGATTTAGCCATTGGAATTTCTGGTAGCGGCAATTCCGAGAATGTTCTAAAAGCCTTAAAACTTGCCAAGGATAAGAAAGTTGAAACTATTGCCCTAGCAGGTTACTCGGGGGGCAAAGCAAAATCACTTGTTGATATTTGCATTCATATTCCGGTTAACGATATGGAGATGACCGAGGATCTTCACCTACTTTGTTTCCATGCAATAAAACAGAATCTGATTAAAACCATCAACACAAATCAGGATAGCCTTGGAGGTAAGTACGACCAAAGGATGAAGGAGTGTTAAGGACAGTGACACCCGCCTACGCTTGCGCTACGACGGGTAAAAGTTACAGGTTATGAGTTACAAAGATTTCCGAATTCTGGCTTCTCAAGTAATCGGTAGGAAGTAGCAAGTAATTTCTTCTCACGATTCTTTAACTTCTTTTACTCCTGTTTTCTGAATTCTGACTTCTGGCTCCTTACTACTTACTACTTACTACTTACTACTTAATACTATTCTACTTTTTCCTCGTCATCAACACAAAATCTGCTAGCGCGATAGCCGTTATTGCCTCGAGTACAACAGGTACGCGAAGGGCTATACATGTATCGTGGCGACCTTGAACCTTCAACTCTTCGAGTTGTCCTGTAGATAAATTAAAAGATTTCTGTAATTGGGCTATACTTGATGTAGGTTTCACGGCAACCCGAAACACCAATTCATTACCATTTGTTAAACCACCTGTAACTCCACCAGCATTAAACGACGAGGTTTTACCTGTTTCATCAACTATTGGATCGTTGTGCTGTGAACCATACATTTTAGTTGAGCTAAATCCCGACCCAAACTCAATCCCTTTAATTGATGGAATTGAAAAAGCCAAATGACTTATCATTGACTCAACAGAATCGAAAAATGGCTCACCAAATCCAACGGGAATATAACCGGCACGACATTCTACAATACCGCCAATGGAGTCCTCTTTCTCTTTTGCCTCCTTAACTGCATTTGCAATATCAGTGCTTCCACCTGCCTCAATAACAATAGCATTAATACTAATTTTTGATAATATTTTTTTTGCAACAACCCCAGCAGCAACTAACGCAAGCGTTAGTCGACCAGAAAAATGACCACCCCCACGATAATCGTTAAAGCCCCCAAACTTCTGACGAGCAACAAAATCGGCATGACCAGGTCGAGGGTGATCCTTAATATCGATATAATCGGTTGAGCGGATATCGCTATTTCTAAAGACAATTGTTAGCGGTACGCCTGTTGTATGCCCATTGAACCAACCCGAAATAATTTCAGGGATATCATCCTCATGGCGAGGGGTAGTACCCTCTGCCCTAGGTTTTCGGCGCTCAATATCTGGAGTAAAGTCCTCAACTTTTAAAGGAATACCATGAGGACAGCCATCAATGGTAATTCCAATCATCGGTCCATGCGATTCGCCGAAGATGCTTATTCTGAAAATCCTTCCAAACGTATTCATTGTAGTTTATTAGGCTGTTAGGTGTTAATTATTTTTATTTAATTCTTTAACTCCTTTAACTTCTAAATTCTTTATTTGGAATCTCATCCCTGTTAAACAATTGATTTGTTAATTATCACCTGCTCCAAATCCTCAAAGAAATCAGGATACGATTTTGCTACTGCTTCTGCCCCATCAATTTCAACAATCCCCTCTCCTGCTAATGCGGCCACAGCAGTTGCCATGGCAATTCTATGATCTCCATGAGATGAAACCATCGCTCCTTTTACCGTTCCTCCTCGAATAATCATTAACTCTCCTTCAATCTTAACATCCACCCCAATTTTACCAAACTCTTCCATTAAAACTGCTGCTCTATCGCTCTCTTTACCGCGCAAGCGACTACTTCCAAGTATCTTGGATTCACCTTCACAATGACTAGCCAGAGCAACTAGCGGAGGAAAAAGATCGGGGCAATGGGTTGCATCAAAATCAAATCCATGTAAAAGATGCTTATTTACTTCAATAAAATTATCATAAACCGAAACCTTTGCCCCTGCATAGTTAAGCGCGTTGATTATAGCCTTATCGGCTTGGGTGCTGCTAATTTTTAAATTCTCAACCTTTGTTCTTCCACCAACCGCACCAGCAACAAGCAAAAAAGCGGCACCGCTCCAATCGCCTTCAACCGTATAATTTTTAGGTTGATAACGCTGTCCCGATTTTACAATGAATTCATCGTACCCTTTATTTGCGACATTAACACCAAATGATTTCATCATTTCGAGGGTAATA
>Ga0209099_1003831_pt1 | contig 11907 bp, 9 predicted proteins | sample AD_JPNHW2_MetaG_FD_184430 | JGI IMG/M metagenome (GOLD analysis project Ga0209099, IMG submission 184430) | Active sludge microbial communities of municipal wastewater-treating anaerobic digesters from Japan - AD_JPNHW2_MetaG (SPAdes) (version 2) | ecosystem: Engineered > Bioreactor > Anaerobic >...
AACGAAGATGATTGTAATTTACAGGTTGATATACAACGGTCGGAAGATCCAATGTTTTCTGACCGTTAAAGTAGATCCTTGCACGGGATTTCTGTACCCAGATAATTACGTGATTTAATTCATCCTTAATTACAGGAGATGTGGAGGATTCTCCTTCTTTCATATTATCTTTTCCTTCCTGGTAGCTGTTTGCACTCCAGTTAAAGTCTGTCATATGAAAGTGAATGCCGTTATCTCCGGGGAATAATGAACTGAAATCAAAATCTGTTCCTTCAGCATGAAAAAAGCATATTGCACATTCAAAATTCTGTGCATCTTCTGTTGAAGTTGTTATCATGTCAAATTCACAAATAAAGTTCTCCGGAAAATTAATTTCAGATAACGGCAGGTAAACCGATCCCTCGGAATTCATATGAAACCAGTTTCCTGGTGCGATATTTACTGTTTTCACCTCACCCGAGCCGTCAGTATTCCACAATGCAGGGAAATCACCAATGGCATCCTGTGAAAAATCTTCATAATAGATCACTTTGTCACCGGGGACAAAATCATACTTTGTATAGCTCTGGATGGCAACTTTCCCTTGTTTGTTCTGAGTCTGAGGTTTAGCCTCTTCGGAGGAATTCTCATCGCGGTTCTCGTTGTTATTTTCATCGGCCTGCTTTTCGGATGAATTGTCGTCATCGCTGGTGACAGCATCTTTCACACCGTTTTCAACGGCATCAAGACCCTTGTCTATGGCGTTGTCAACGTGGTTATTAGCCCGGTTATTCACCGCATCCTTAAGCTTACCTTTAACATCTATCTTTTGGGCATTAACATTTGAGGCAAAAAGAATCACAGCTGTCATTAGCAGCACTTTACAAAGTGTTTTCATAGAAAATATTTTTAAAATTCAAAAAAACAAATTATATGGTGGGATTATTTCACATCACAAAATAGTGAAAAATAATTTAAAAAAAGATTAAATGTGATATTAACAAATAATCATCAGAAATGATTTATACTGTGTCGGGATCAAAGAATTAATATTTCGGAATGTCTGGAATAAAATTAGGATATTTGCATCGTTAGTTTCAAAGGGCATATGGCAAAACGAGGAGGACCGCAGGAGTTAGGTAATGAGCGGTTAGGTAAATTATTGGTACAGTATTCGGTTCCGGCAATTGTTGCAACTGCTGCAGCCTCAATATATAATATTATTGACCGTATTTTTATTGGTCAGGGGGTCGGGCCGCTTGCAATCTCAGGTCTTGCGCTCACCTTCCCATTGATGAATATTACCGCAGCCTTTGGTTCTCTGGTGGGAGTGGGTGCAGGAACAATGGTTTCAATAAGGTTGGGACAGCACGACAGAAAGGTTGCTACCATGATACTCGGCAACACGGTGGTGCTGAACGTTATTTTAAGCTTTATTGTAGGTATAACATTCCTGATATTTCTTAACCCTCTGCTCTATGCTGTAGGAGGCAGTAAGGATACCTTGCCCTACGCACGTGATTTTATGCAGGTCATACTGATGGGTAATATTTTCACACATCTTTACCTGGGACTTAATAATATAATGAGGTCGTCGGGTTATCCCACCAAGGCGATGATCACAACCCTTATTACAGTAGCGGTGAACCTGATACTGGCGCCTCTTTTTATATTTGTCTTTCACTGGGGCATAAGGGGAGCAGCTCTGGCGACCGTATGTGCTCAGATTTGTGGAACAATATGGGTGGTTGCTCACTTCACAAGGATCAAAAGCTTTCTGCATTTTCTCCCGGGGTATTTCAGGTTGAAAATTGAGATAATAAAAGACATCTTTTCCATCGGGCTTTCCAACTTCCTGATGCTGATAACTGCCAGTGTGGTTGTTCTATTATTTAATCTGAGTCTGAAAAAGTATGGTGGTGACTTTGCAATAGGTGCCTTTGGTATTATCGGAAGTATCGGGAATCTTGTGGTTATGATTGTTTTTGGTCTTAACCAGGGAATGCAACCTATTGCCGGATATAATTACGGAGCCAGGAAAATGTCAAGGGTGCTCAGAACATTTAACCTGACGGTACTTGCAGCTACCATAGTTACCAGCACCGGGTTCGTTATTGTACAGCTCTTCCCGGGCTTTATCACCTCTGCATTTACTACTGACACAGCGCTGGCGAACCTTGCACGTGATGGTATGAGACTCTACTTCATTGTTTTCCCAATTGTAGGCTTTCAGATTGTTACCTCAAGCTTTTTTCAGTCTATTGGGAAAGCACAGATATCAATCCTTCTCTCCTTATCAAGGCAGGTACTATTTCTGATCCCGGCATTACTTATTGTACCACATTTCCTTTTGCTCAAAGGGGTGTGGCTTAGTGCTCCTGTGGCAGATTTTCTGGCAACAATTGTCACTTTCTTTGTGCTCAGGTGGCAGCTGAAACGGTTAAGGATGCTTATAAAATAAAAAGGCCTGAATATATTTCAATTCCAGGCCTTATAAGAATTAAAGTCTTCAGAAGTTATTGAATCTCAGGTACTATGCAATAAGATTCAAGACCTGTCACAATAACCTCTCTTGTACCACTGCCGTCAAGACTAGCCCTTGCAACAACATCATTGTTGGTTTCTGTCCAGTAGACCATTCCGGATACCTTGTCAATAAATATTCCGTCGGCCCTGCTGATACCATCGGATGAGTCGTACAGTACTACAGGTGTACCGCTGCCATCCATCTTGCCGACAGTAACACTGCTGTTGTTCTCATCGGTCCAGTAGATCATCTTATCCTGAGTGTCGAGGGCAATATTTGATGGTGTGCTCATGGATGAATTAGTTTTGGTCCATATCTGTGTGGGAGTACCTGTACCATCAAGTTTGCCGGCAGAAATATAACCATCGAAATCACAGAAGTACAACATTCCGCCACTATGATCAACCGCAATACCATATGCATAGTCAATTACGACAGCACTGTTGTACATCTTGACCGGGGTGTCTGCACCATCTGTTGAACCTTTCATTATATGTCCAGTTCCACTGTTACACCAGTAAATTTTCCCGGTACTGTTATCAACAGCTATTGCAGTTGGAGAGCTTACTCCGTCAGCATCATCATACAACACAGTAACTGTTCCTGTTCCATCCTTTTTCATCTTAATAATACGATTGCCATTCTCTTCAGCAGCAATCAGATAACCATTTTTGGTAAGTGTAAGACCTTCAGGACTACCGGTTATGCCGTCACTATATTCAAAAAGTGCTGTGGCTGAGATCGGACTAATAGTAAGGTCAACCTTACCAACAGTCGAGGCATCGTAGTTGGAGTAATAAAATCTTGACAAGGTGTTGTCGTCCTTATCTTTCTTACATGAGCTAAGCGAAGCTATCCAGACAAATGCAACTACCAACAGGCTAAAATTTAGTAATTTTCTCATAGTTAATAGATTAGGTTTTATTATAACAGAATTTTCCCTTGTAATAATGTAACTATTACAGAATTACAAAGATAGGCAAGGTTAACGATCCTGACTTGTAAAAATCTGACAAAAATATATCCTTGATTAGCTGATACATCTAAAACTAAAAAAAAATCAGATCAGGTCAGACACTTTGCATTCAGTTACTTTTATCAGGTCTTCGGGAGATATTCTTAGTTGAAGTCCTCTCAAACCTGCACTGACATATATTTTATCAAAGAGTGAGCATGTCTCATCAATAAAAGTCGGGTACTTCTTTTTCATTCCAACGGGTGAGCAGCCTCCGCGGATGTAGCCTGTGAGCTCCATAATCTCTTTAACAGCCACCATGGCCACACTTTTATTCCCTGAGCAGGAGGCCGCTTTTTTAAGATCGAGCTCTTCAGCGCCGGGTATAATACATACAAATATCCCAGACTTATCACCTCTGAGTACAAGCGTTTTAAAGACCTGGTCAACATCCTGCCCGAGTTTTGCTGCCACGGCAATTGCACTCAGGTCATTTTCGTCAACCTCGTAAGCTTCCAGATTATAATCTATACCATTGGAATCAAGAATTCGTGCTGCGTTTGTCTTTGTCATGATAAAATGGAGAAGCTACATGGTAATAAAGATAAGAACCTGTGCCAGCAGCACTCTGAGGAACATGGTAAGCGGGTATACTGTTGCATAGGCAGTTGCCTGAGCCTGAACCGGGGCAATGGAGTTGGCAAACTCCAGGGCAGGAGGGTCTGTCATCGATCCTGCAATCATTCCGCAAATTTTAAGATAGTTGAGTCTGAACATCCTGGCTACAACACCAATTATCATTACAGGGACAAACGTGATCAATGCACCATATAGTGCCCATATGTAACCTCCCGATGCAATGGTGCTTACAAACTTGCCTCCTGATGATAGCCCTACACAGGCAAGAAAGACAATGATACCAAGCTCCCTCATCATCATATTTGCTCCGGGAGCCATATAAAAGTCAAGCTTCCATATTCTTCCCCTGTTACCTAAAAGAATAGCCACTATTAGACACCCACCTGCTATACCAAGCTTTACAGGGACAGGCATACCCGGGAAGAAGACCGGAACAGACCCCAGGACGATACCCAGGATTATGCCAAAGAAGATTGGCACAGTGTTAGGGATTGCAAGCTCCATCAGTGAGTTCCCCAGCTCTTTCCGTATCTCTTCAAGCAGATCTCTTTTACCCACTATTCTTACAGTATCTCCCATTTCTACTATTGTGGAATGAGTGGGTAATATTTCCATCCCGGATCTGAAAATACGTGTTATGTTGGCTTCATACCTTCTGTAAATACCAATCTGCTCAATTGTCTTCCCTGCGAGTTTACGGTTAGTAACAAGCACATGAAACATTGCCAGATCGCCTGATACCTGTTTACGGGCACCTATCTCAACTCTTCCGACTTTTTTTTGCAGTGTACTGATATGCTGAAGAGACGATACTCCATAAATAATGTCACCTTCCTTTAAAAGCATGTTGTCTTTGGGAACCATAAAGCTTCCATGACGTTCAATCCTGGAAATAACCAGCTCGTTGTCAATCTTCTTCTTTATATATCCGATGGATGTGCCGAAAAGTTCAGGATTTGTAATGCATATTTGTACTGTCTCCAGCTTCTGGGAATTTTTATTGTATGATCTTTTAAACCTGTTGACCTCTTTGGCTGTCTTGACTCTGAAGATTGTCCTTATAAGTATCATTGACAAAATTACACCTATTATGCCAAAGGGGTAAGCCACAGCGTATCCCATACCTGCTATGGCAGGGGTACCTGCTGCCCCGGAGGACTGTTCCGTCAGTATTTGTTGGGCAGCCCCGAGTCCGGGAGTGTTTGTCACTGCGCCGCACATGATACCGGAAATAGTTGCAGCATTTATGCCTGTTATTCTCTGAATAGAGAAAGCTGTTGCAAAGCCAAGTAACACCAGCATTGCCGCAAAGAGGTTAAGCCTTAGTCCTTCGTTGCGGAAGGAGCTGAAGAATCTGGGCCCTATATTTATGCCAATTGAGTAGACAAAGAGAATTAATCCGAAATCGCGCGCAAACTGAATCACTGACGGATCCATCTTTGCACCCAGGTGACCTATGAGTAGTCCTGCAAAGAGCACCCCGGCCACGCCAAACCTGATCCGGCCAAAAGGGATTCTGCCAATAAGCATCCCTAAAAATGCTGTGGAACAAATAAATAAGATTGTTGAAGCCGCACCGGGAGCGGTGAGGATTGTAAAGAATTCTTTCATCAGATAATAATTTATTCCACCAGGATTTTGTTTTTCATTGCAAAAAGTACCAGGTGAATTGAGTTTTTTGCACCCGTCTTGCTTATAAGACTGGACCGGTGCCCCTCTATAGTCCGTTTGCTGATTCCGAGCTTATTTGCAATTTCATTATTTGAAAAGCCTGCGCAGATAAGCTCCAGCACTTCACTTTCACGTTTTGAAAGCTTTACCTGTATCTTTTCTGTCTCGGGCTGACCCTTAGCCTCATGGGCAAACTCCTTTATAATATTGCAGAGAATGCGATTTGAAAAATAATTGTCACCATCCATCACCGAGTGGATAGCCTTAATGAGTTCATCACTTCCTGACTCTTTAAGTACGAAACCCTGAACCCCGGCTTCGAGCATCCTGAAATAGTAAAGCTCATCGCCATACATAGACAGGGCAATGATCTTCATTTCGGGATATCTCTTTAATACCTCTCTTGTTGCTTCAACACCGTCAAGAACAGGCATTGCAATATCCATCAATACTATATCCGGAGAATAATTATCTATTATGTCGAGAAACTCCTGTCCGTTTGATGCCTCAGCAATTATTTCAATATCCTCAGACTGGGCCAGGACAAATTTCAACGCGTCACGGAATATACTATGATCATCAACAATTATAATTTTATAAACCCTGCTCATCAGAAATCCGCATACTTATTATTCCACCATCTACTCTGTACAACAAACGCACCTGACAGTATTAAGACTCTTTTCCAATTCGCCCGGGTCTTCCGCTGAATTCAAGTGTTTTCTTCAGAACATCAAAGTATAATGTGATATAAAATATCACAGACATTAACCATATAACGATCAGATTGAATGTTATAGTATTCATCCTTATGCCGAAAACGTATTTTACCGGGGCAAAAAAATGTGCTCTCAGTGAGATACCCTTGTTTTCCGGTTCAAGGAAAATTGGTTCACAGTTTTGAACCAGTCTATCATTTACTCTCAGTATCTTATTTTTGGAGTTGGATTTTTTAACTATATCTGAGAGAAAATCATTGGTGTAGTCATCACAAAGTTTTACGTATCCGTCTTCTCCGTATTCCTTTTGCAGTGTTGATATTATGCTGTTTTTTTTGCTGCTGGCTATGTTATACAAATCGATATACTTTCCCTCAAAATCCTTTACAGATGTCCTTATTGCTGCTGCAGCATCGGCATTAAACGTGGAAGGATTGAATACGGCATCACTGAGAGCAGGAAGACCGCTGAACATCTCCTGTTTTCTTTCAGACTCAAGTTCATTTTTAAGGAGAGCCAGGTTCTTTGCCAGTTGTTCAGATGATGATTTGCCTGTCTCTTTTGACAGAACAACAGATTCATCAATAATCTTATTGAGTTCAGGTATATAGAACACCTGTTTATAATTAGAGAAACTCTCAATTTGTTCTATATCAAAGAGGTTTTGTTCGCACCTGTTACCCTTGAACTGAGTAACAGCAAGAGCTTCATAAGCCCATCGTGAGGCCATCACATCAGCAATTACAGGTGCATTGCCCTTACCGCCGCCAAAAATCTTGTTGATCTTGTCAAAATTAAACATTGCCCCTCCGAGTGCCATCTGTGGAATGACAAGAAGAGGAATAAGGATATAGATAGTAACTGCCGAGTTGAATGAAGATGATATATTCAGCCCCAGGATATTTGCAAAGCATGACACCGCAAATAAGACGGCCCAGTACTCAAAGGTCATACCTTTTATTCCAATGATGAAGTTACCAATGAGAACATAAATGAACATCTGAATGGCAGAGAGAGTGAACAGGATAACAACTTTGGAGAGGAGATAGCTCGATCTTGAGAGGTTAAGGAATTGTTCTCTTTTAAGTATTTTCCTGTCTCGGAATATTTCTTCAGCGCTCACTGATAATCCGATGAACAGAGCAATAACAATGCTCATGAAAATATATGGAGGTATATTCTCATTTTCACGGAAGATGTATGCAACCCTGTTTTCTGCAGTATATTTGATAATCACCGTCAGGAACAATGCCATCACCGGAGCCTCAAGGAGGCTGATAAGCATATACTGAAGGTTGCTTATCTTGGAGAGCACGTCTCTCTTGATGAAAATCCCCAGCTGTTTAAGTTTATCCGGTATCTGAAAGGATCTGGGAGGTATTGTTTTTACATCCTCAATCTCTTTATGTTTAAAATTCTGTAGGAATAATTCATTCCATTCTACAGGATTCTTTATTCTTTGACGGGTGAACTGACCGAAGTCATCAACTTCTTTTGATTCAATAATATTAAACAGGAGCTCTGGATTTACGTTACCACAAGCGGGGCATTCACCCACCTCGGCATTGATCTGCTTTGTCACCTGCTTAAAGTACATCACTGCCTCGATTGGATTCCCATAATAAATTGGGTAACCACCTGTGTCCATGATAAATAGTTTGTCGAACATCTTAAAGATGTCAGACGATGGCTGGTGTATGACAACAAAAATAAGCTTCATCTGTGTTGACAGCTCCTTCAGCAGGTCCATCACATTTTCTGAATCTCTGGATGACAGGCCGGAAGTAGGTTCATCAACAAACAACACCGAAGGTTCCCTGATAAGCTCAAGCGAAATATTCAGTCTTTTGCGCTGGCCACCGCTTATCTTTTTATTTAATGGGGTACCTACCTTGATGTCTTTTATTTCGAAAAGGCCAAGGCTCATCAGGGTTTTATCAACACGTTCCTTAATCTCAGCGTCGGTAAGATTTTTAAAACAGAGCTTTGCATTATAATAGAGATTCTCATATACAGTAAGGTCTTCCATAAGGAAGTCGTCCTGGGCAATATACCCGATCAAACTTTTGGCTTCGTCGGCATCCTTGTGTATATCCAGTCCGTTGAGTGTCACGGCACCACTGGTAGGCTTTTCAATACCTGACAATACGTTGAGAAGAGTTGTTTTTCCTGAGCCACTGGCTCCCATAATACCAACCAGACCAAACTCCTCGGCTATATTAACATTCCTCAGACCGATGGCTTTGTTCGGGAATCTGAATACTATATTTTCAGCTTTGAAGGAGAGCCTGTTTCCGCTTTCAGCTGCCAGAAACCTTGAAACAATATCGCTGTAATAGAGTGTTCCCTTGGGTACACGGAGAGTACTTCCCTGAGGGAAGATGTACACCTTCTGTACGTTGAACGCCATACCATTAAGAGAAATATCACTGGTGCCGTTATATCTTATAAAATACAGATCAGCACTTTTAACCCTTAATATACCAATGCTGCCGTCAAGGCCATTTGAATTAACATGTTTAAACCTGTGGCCACCGCCCTCAGGCTGACTGTTTATTACCAGAATCTCATCAGAGTCAATCTTTTCAGGTTCATCGCCTCTTATGTAGTTGCTTATTAGCTCAAGCTCCTCCTTGGATATATTAAAAACATCGGCAACAGTATTAATAATGCCCATTCTCTGGTCGGTGTAGAGATGTTCCGACTTGAGCATTTCAAAAAGGCGAACCAGAACGATTACTTTTTGTTTTTGTGTCAGTGTCTTGTTAATCTTTCTGCATATTGACAAAGTCCTGACAGAGTCCTTCATTGAGGTAAGTTTACCGGTTCCCTGCTGCCCTTCCTGTCCCTCTTCTGAACCCATACTCTTCTCATCATAAAGCTTCAGATACTCCTGTACCTTCTGATTATTTAACTGGGATGACAGGAATGATTCAACGAAATTTCTCTGATCGGCTGTGGCACCCTCATCCTGTTTGGAGATGATGGCGAACAACTGCATTAGTGCTTTTAAAATTTCCTCACTCATATGCTAAATTCTGGTATTCACTCAGCCTGTGTTTCCTTTCTTACCAGGAAACGCCAGCCCTGTTTAAATTTAAATTCAAAATTCTGCCCATGCAGAAATTGTTTCAGTTTTAATACTCTGTAATCTCAAAGGGAAGGCTGACAATTTCTGAATACTCTTCACCGGCTTCTCTCATGTCAGAATCGCTGGAAAGGTAATACCATTTTACTTTCAGCGGAGTTCCGTTTTGGTTTATCTCTTCAAGTTTAAGGAGTATATCAAGAATTAATTTTGAAGAAGCAGTATTAAAATACTCAAGTTTGATTGCCAGCTCAAGGTTCGGGATTGGAGATTTTTCAAGGTCATCGAGCCATTGAATAACCGGCTGGTAGAATACAACAACATCTTCGGGGAGTGATCTGCCGGATATTTCAAAGACTTTATTTACATGATCCAACACAACTTTTGGAGTGTCTTCGGTTGCCGCAATATTTATAATTTCCATGATATATTTTGATTTTTTATTTTGATACTCTGATTAAAAGCGAATAGACAGAAAACTTGTCATCTATTTTTTCAAAATTGTAAATGAGTTTCTTTTCTGATTTTCTTGCGATATCAATTATGCCTATACCGGCACCCGCTGTCTCAGAAAAAGTGGCATTGAGCCTTTCATCTTTATAGAGATTTTTAAGACCTTCCTTGTCAAGTGAGTTCACCTGGTCAAGTCTGTCTTTCAGAGGTGGTACTTTTTCATTTCTTATCATATTGCTGGTAACAAGGATGTAATCCTCTTCGTTGGTGCCGAGCATAAATATGGCAGATACTTCAGGAGTGCCTTCCAGATTCTCAATCTTGTTCTTGCTGATATTCTGAAGCAGCTCAACCATGATGTTGAATATCTTTCTTCGGGTATTGTCTTCCAGGTTTTCAGCCTTGAATTTTCTCTCTGTAAACGCCAGAAGAGTCTTATTCAGTTCCTGGGAGAACTCTCCACAATAAACCAGCATGATATCTTTCTCGTCCAGTAGTGCATGGAATGATGAAAGATGAGCTAATGAACTCTGGTTCGCGGTAAATTTTTTTGATGCATTTTCCATTGCTGTAATTTGAATATTAATGGTCAACTAAAGTTCTGAGCGAGAAGAAATAATGCTCATCATCTATTTTCTCAAAGTCAAAATCAAGTGGGTTGCCTGTTTTTCTGGCAATATGAATCAAGCCCAGGCCAAAACCTGATTTACCTGAAAGAGCTTCATTCTTTATCCAGAATTTATAGAATTCTTTCAGCTCTTCTTCAGTCATTGTGTTGATCCTGGTAATTTTGCTTCTCAACTCTTCGACCTTTTCGTGAGTAATGACATTACCCGAATAGACCATGTAGCCCTTGTCCGTATATCCAATCATGAACATATTTGACCTGGCGAAGCTGGTCTTGTCACTGTGCTGAGTGATGTTCTGCAGACACTCTACCATTACTGCAAACACTCTTGATTTAATGGAGGTATCGAAGCTTGTCTGGCTTAGCTTATGCTCTGTCATATTCAGCAGAGCCATAACTATTTCCTGGGACATCTCTCCTCTGTAGGAAAGCATAAGCCGGTTATCATCCATCTGTTTTCTAACCTCGCTTACAAACGTTAAGTCGTCTATCGCTTTTGTATTCATATGTTATTACTTAAAATTTCAATCCTATAACTAAAACGTCATCTATCTGTTCATTAGTGCCTTTCCATTCATCATAAGTACTTCGGAAAAGGTTACCCATCTGAAAAATACTGATGTTTGTGTTTTCAGCAATTAATTTAGCCACACGGTCACTTGTAAAACGTTGTTTACCGGTAGGACCACCAAACTGGTCGTGGAAGCCATCGGTCATAAAATATACCGCATCTCCCTGTTTTATTTTGATGGTTGTGTTAGTGAAGTCTTTCCTGTTCCTGTACTGTGTGCTGCCAACCGGGTATTTGTCACCTTTTATTTCAGTCATCAGACCATTACTTACATGATAGAGCGGGCGATGGGCTCCTGCAAAATCAAGCTCGCGTTTTTTAAGGTTAATACGACAGAATGCTGCATCCATGCCATCGTTGATTTTACTTCCCGGCTCAGCCTGCTTCAGCTTCTCCACAACGCTTACATGCAGCCTGTTAAGTACATCACCGGCATTAAAGTCGGCATCCCTGTTTATTATACCGTCCTGCAGGAAATAACCAATAATGGACATCATTGCCCCCGGCACTCCATGTCCGGTGCAGTCCATTGCCCCGATATAGATGAATTTGTCGTTTTTATATAGCCATGGATAGTCGCCGCTGACAATATCTTTAGGCTTATAAAACATAAACGAATTTGGCAGCACCTTACGGAGATTCTCTTCAGTGGGCATAAGTGCACTCTGAATGTTGAA
>Ga0209099_1003833_pt1 | contig 11899 bp, 8 predicted proteins | sample AD_JPNHW2_MetaG_FD_184430 | JGI IMG/M metagenome (GOLD analysis project Ga0209099, IMG submission 184430) | Active sludge microbial communities of municipal wastewater-treating anaerobic digesters from Japan - AD_JPNHW2_MetaG (SPAdes) (version 2) | ecosystem: Engineered > Bioreactor > Anaerobic >...
CTGAAATACTTTTTTCAACAGGGTAAATCCAGCCCAAAGCGATTCCCGGCTGTTGAAGATCGTTATGGGAACTCTGTAGCTGCCGATGGAGAACTGACCGACGGAAACATACTTTTTATAATCGGAAGGAATAAAAAGAAAGTATCAGGCGGGTTGCTTGCACTTGCAATTATTACCGGGCTGATGATGACGGCCTGCAGCACTGGAAAAAAGGTGACTGGCAGCGTCGCGGAAGAAAAACAGGCAATCATTTTTGCAGTGAACGACATACATGCAACACTTGACAATTTCCCGAAACTTGCATGGGTAGTCGACAGCCTCAGGGCAATCTATCCCGATATGCTTCTTGTTGCTGCAGGAGATAATCAGACCGGGAATCCGGTGAATGACCAGTATCCTGAGAAAGGATTGCCGGTAATTGATCTTATGAACGCCACCGGATTTGATATAAGTGCGGTAGGCAATCACGAGTTTGATTCAAGTCCTTTGGGATTCAGCAAGCTCACCCAAAAGGCTAAGTTCAGTTTTATAAGCGCAAATGTCACGGCTGATAATTCACTGAATATTCTGTTGAATCCTTACAGGATCATTACACTTCCAAACGGTCTGAAAATAGCTTTTCTCGGCCTCCTTCATATCAATCAGAACGGCATCCCCGATTCCCATCCTGACAATGTTAAAGGATTCACATTCAGGTCTCCCCTTGACGTTGCCCCCGAATATATCGGGCTCAAAGGCCAGAGCGATATATTTATTGCACTTACTCATATAGGATTTGAGAATGATGTAAAGCTTGCAGAGACAATGCCCGAGGGTATTGATGTTATTATCGGCGGGCATTCACATACAAGGGTTGAAAAAGAACAGGTATTCAATGGAATTCTGATAACACAGGCTGAAAACAAACTTAAGTACGGCACTCTGATAAAGATAACAAGGCAAAGCGACGGAACCCTGGCAAAAAGCATGGAGCTTCTTGACATAAGGAACAGAAAAAATGAAAAGCCCGCTATCAGGGCAATTGTAGATAAATACAACGACAATCCGGTATTGCAGGAGGTGATAGCAACTGCTGCAAGTGATTTTTCATCCTATGAAGAACTCGGTTATCTGATGGCTGATGCGCAGCGGACAGCCGCCGGAGCCGATATTGCACTCGTAAATCCGGGAGGTGTCAGGATCGATCGCCTGGCCTCAGGCCCCGTACGGGTCATGCATGTCTTTCAGCTCGATCCTTTCGGAAATGAACTTGTTGTGACGCGGCTTACGGGAAATGAGATCCGATCCCTTATGCTTGCAGCATTTCCGGTTGACGACAAGCTTCCTGTCTACCCTTCGGGGATCAGGACCAGGCTAAGCCTCGATGCGTCAGGCAATCTTGCAGATGTGGTTCTTTTAACTGAAAGCGGCTCGCCGCTGGAAATGGATAAAACTTATACAGTGGCTATGAACAGCTATATGACACTTGTATATAAATATTCCCATGCCGATCCGGGTCAGTCTCTGTTTATCACGACAGCTGATGCAACAATCGGCTACCTCAGGAAGATAAAGGATGTAAGAAGCTACAAAGGTGAAAAACGGATTGTTGTGAACAGATAAGATTTCTTGATTATTTTTGCCGATTTGCAATTCTATGGGGAAAAGCTGGAAGACGTACAGGAAATTACACAGATGGCCTGGGCTTATTATATCTTTTCTGCTTCTTTATTATGCTCTGACGGGAATAATAATGAACCACCGCGGCTGGCTCGCAGGAGTTGACCTTGACAGGGATATAATGCCTTCCAATTACAATTACCTTAACTGGAACAATGCAGCCCTTAAAGGGAACCTCAATATTGGTCCCGACAGTGTCCTTGTTTTCGGTAATATCGGCATCTGGCTTACAGATTCTGCTTTCAGCAGTTTTGTTCCATTCATTGACGGGTTTCCCGGAGGCATTGATAACCGGAAGATATATGACCTTCACATGTCACAAAACGGGAGCCTGTATGCAGCAGCATTGACCGGGCTTTACGCCTATGATACCAGGGATCATTTATGGCAAAAATTTAACATCGATGATAAGGAAGAAAGGTTCACAGGACTGGAAAGTACGGGCGACACACTATATGCCCTTAACAGATCACATCTTTTCAGGGGCCTGTCGGCAGGGACCTCAACTAAATTTGAAAAGATACAGCTTCCGGCGCCCCCTGGTTATGATAATAAGATTACGCTTTTTGAGACAATATGGCAGATCCATTCCGGAGAAGTCTTTGGCGTCCCCGGAAAAGTATATGTCGATATTCTTGGCTTTATTACCATCTTTCTTTCCGTTACGGGAATAATCTGGTTCTTTTTCCCGGGTTGGATTAAAAGAAGGACTAGGAGGAATCTTGATTCAAAACGGATTTTAAGGACCGGGAAATGGTCGCTACGATGGCATAACAGGATCGGGGCATGGACCTTTGTCCTGCTTATCATCCTTTTTCTTACAGGAGCATTCCTGAGACCTCCCCTTCTGATCGCAATAGGTGAATCGAGAGTGCTTCCAGTTAAATATACCCATCTTGACCAGCCAAATCCCTGGTACGATAAGCTCAGGGATATAACCTATGACGAAGAGCTTAAGACTTTTCTGCTCGCCGCCTCCGACGGTATTTATAAAATGAGACCCGGTGACCTTAAGCCTGTAAAATTCGAAGTACAGCCTCCTGTCAGTGTTATGGGAATAACAGTCTTTGAGAAATATAACAGAGAGCATTACCTGATTGGATCTTTCAGCGGTCTGTTTTTATGGGATCCCATGAACCCTGAAATATTTGATTTTATTACAGGATCCCCATACAGGGAAACAGGAATGGGCAGGCCCGTGGGTGATTATAAAATCACCGGCCTCATACATGATACAAAAGGCAGAATGTTCATCGCTGATTACAATACAGGGATTGCTCCCTTGCAGGAAGGAACATCGTTTCCTGAAATGCCCTACAATATACTTGATGAATCAAGGATCTCCCTCTGGAATCTTTGTCTTGAAATACATACAGGCAGGATCTTTGAAAAATTTATAGGAGGCTTTTATTTACTTATTGTTCCCCTGACAGGTATTACGGGTATCATAATTGTGATAAGCGGCTACATTCTCTGGAGGAGGAAGTACAAAAGGCATGGTTATTCGGAAATAATTAACTAAATTTAACTGCAAAACCAGGCAATATTCACACTCTTGTCGGGTTGTAACAGAAAATGCAACAATTTATAAAATTGCTTCAGGCTTTGTTTAATAAGAAAATCTAAGTACATGACAAAAATTTATTAAATTCAAACGTTTAATTTATGTAAGCCGACCTTAAACAAGAGATTCCCCTTACAAAGAATTTGTTATTGCCTGTATAAACAAATGAACCGAAGCACTAAAAGATTAATCTTTATCTGCTTTTTTTTGCAAGGAATTAGTTTTCCCGGGGGGTTGTTCTTTACAGGGAATGCACAGGATGGATATCAGAAAAAGGTTTATAATCAAAACAATGGCTTATCCCATAATTTCGTCCATAGTATTGCCCGCGACTCTTCAGGATTTTTATGGATTGCAACATGGGATGGCTTAAGCCGGTTTGACGGTTATGAATTCAGGAATTATTATCACACACCTAACGATCCTTTTTCTTTTCCCTTTTTTATCCCTTCAAAAGTATTGATTGACGCAGTAAATAATGTTTGGATTTTTACAAGAGAAAGGACAGCCAGAATCTATGACAGAGCTCATGATTCCTTCATGCCTGTTTTCCCTGAGTCTATTGAAGATAAGATCTTGGGAGATATAATAGCTGATCAAAATGGCGACATATGGGTAACACTCGATACCAGTGTTTGTGAGATCAACGTTAAAAAAAGGAACTGTACCTCCTACAGGATCCACGGTGAAAACGACAGTCTTATAACGCTGGGCTACAGACCTCAGATCGCTATTGACAACACGGGTGCCATATGGCTATATTATCATAATAACATTAATTACCTGGTGTTTAGGGGGACTATCGACAAAAACAACTCAATATTCCTCACTGCTCTTGGAAAAATCCACATTGGAGATTTCAGCTCGACAAAGATTCACAACGAATTTGGAAATTTCAATGCATATGTTGATACCAGTGGTAACATATGGCAGTTTTCAAAATATGGATTGTTTAAAAATTGTAATAAGAGATGGACGCTGGTCGGGACTAATGATGATGTGGATCCTTCAAATTTTAAAGGGAAATCATATTATATATGGACAAACGACACTGAAGGCATAAAAATAATAGATACCCGGAGGAAATCAGTAATTCACATACCTGCTAATAATGGCAATTTCATTGAATGTGTTTACATAGACCAAACAGGTATAATTTGGAGCGGAGATGTGAATCCTTCCCGTGACGGAATAGGACTTAACAGGTACGAACAGATCCCGGAATATTTCAGGCATTATCTTACAGGGAAAAACGAAAACAACACAAACCACATGGTCTTCCCTGTTCTGAAGGATCAATTCCGACGGCTATGGATAGGAACAAGATTCTCCGATCAGCTTTTCAGAATCAATATTAATGGAGGCATTGACAGGATTAACTATTGTGTTCCTTACGGAAGTAGAGCTCAGCCAGGGGCAACCTGCTTTGCTTCGGATGGCAAAGGATTATGGATTGGAACCACAGGCGGCCAATTATTCTATTATGACTTCGGCGACAACATAGTTTCGGAAAGATATCCTGCAAATAATGAGAATGCCGAAAAAATCAATCTTATTCACAATATCATAATTGATCATGGCAGAATAATCCTAAATGCAATCAAAGGACTGTATGAATATAAGCCTCTGACAGGATCGATGGAACTATATTATAATCATGTCCCGGAGGGATCCGGATTTTCACTAGTACCTGATGGTTATAATGGTTTCTGGATTGGAACATTCGGTAACAGAATTATACACCTCGACAGTTCACTAAAAAGCACAGGTGAGTATAAACTTGGCCCTGAAAACAATATTGCCGAACATATATGTCCGGGCGACAGTAATGACGTCTGGGTTGCATTAATGGGTGGAGGTCTTGGTCACCTTTATCTTGAATCAGGCAGAACAGAGATCTTCACAACAGAGAATGGCCTTTCAAATAATGTCACCTATAGTATTGTTAAAGATAAGAAAGGAACCCTCTGGATATCAACGAATACTGGAATTTCAAATTTTGATCCGGGCACTCGTCGTTTCAGAAACTTTACGGCCTCTGAAGGATTGATGATAAATGAATTTAACTCTGATTCATGGTTCATGACAGAAGATGGGGAGATTTTTTTCGGAGGTATTGGCGGGGTTGTAGGCTTCAATCCCGATGAGATTACTGGATTTCAATGTTCGAATCAAAAGAATTCACTAAAATTTACCGATTTCAAAGTTTCGGGGATCAAAAGATACTTTGAAAAACCTGTATATGAATCAGACATTCTGGTTCTTGACAAAGGCGATAATAATTTCCAGGTGACTCTGGTGTGTCTTGACTTTAATAATTCTGAAAGAAAAAGATACAGGTATAGAATTGAAGAAGTGGATCAGGACTGGATAGAATGTGATCATCGCGGGCGAAATATAAACTATGCGCATCTTACTCATGGTAATTACCTTCTTGAAGCAGAAGTAACAGATGAAAATGGCGTTTGGGGTGGCAGAACTGAATTGAAAATAAGGATACCGCCCAGGTTTACAGAAATTTTCTGGGTGCGCATGGGATTTGTATTGCTTGCCATTTCGGGATTTATGGCTGCAGGAATAATGTACCTGAGGCAGTTAAGGTTAAAAGAAAAGCAGGCAAAAGACGAGCTAAAACTTGAAAGCCTGAGGGGACAGATGAATCCTCACTTTATTTTCAACTCGCTTAACTCGATTAATTATTTCATCTCGAAAGAAGACAGATTTTCTGCAAATAATTACATAGCTGACTTTTCCAGATTGATCCGGTCAATCCTGACAAACATGTTAAGCGATTATATTCCTTTAGAAAATGAACTTGATTCTATCAGAGATTATCTAAAACTGGAACATTTAAGGTTCGGAGATAAATTCGATTATTCGATTGACACAAAAGGTATTACGGAAGACATAAATATTTGTGTCTTCCCAGGCATGATACAGCCATTTATTGAAAATGCAATCTGGCATGGCCTGAGGGGATTGGAAGAAAGAAAGGGTGTTGTTAAAATATTCTTTGTAATGAATGATGATTGTCACCTTATATGCTATGTAGAAGATGATGGCATAGGCAGGAAAATGGCTAATATTTTCAAGGGCGGGATTATCAGTCACAGATCAAGAGGCATTGATATTGTGCGCGAACGATTGCGTATTTATAATGATATGACAAAAAGGAATTTCAATGTTAAAATAACAGATTTGTATCCAGAAAGGAAGGAGACCGGTACAAGAGTTGTAATCGATGTTCCGGTAAAAATAATATAGGCCGCTGAAAATAAACAATCCAAATAAAAAAGGATTTCCTTTGAAATTATGAATAAATCAAACCCATTAATCAGGACAATTATTATTGATGATGAAAAGCCTTCACGCGATACCCTTGTCATATATTTAAAAGAATATTGTCAATCACTTGAAATAATAGCGGAGTGTAAATCAATAAAGGAAGCATATAAGGCAATCAATGAATACAAGCCTCAACTGGTCTTTCTGGATATTGAGATGCCGAGAGGAAACGGCTTTGACCTTTTACGCAGGTTCGCCAACATTGAGTTCAGTATTATTTTCGTAACAGCTTTTTCTGAATACGCCACAATGGCATTCAGATTTGCAGCTGTCGACTACCTGTTAAAACCTGTTAAGGTAACTGAGTTAATTGAGGCTGTTAAAAGAGTCCGGGAGAAACTGGAATCAAGATCTTATGAAAACCTAAAAGCTCTTCTGGAAAACCTTGAAAATCAAAGCGAAAATTATAAAAAACTTGTTATACCCAATCAAAAAGGATTTGATGCAGTTAATATACCAGATATAATTATGTGCGAAGCAGACGGATATTGTACAATTTTTTACATAACGGGAGGAAGAAGAATTACAAGTGCGTATAATCTAAAATATTATACAGAGATGCTTCCTCCAGAGATTTTTTTCCGGGTACATAATTCCTGCACTATTAACCTTAATCACGTAAATGGCTATTCTCATCAGGGAATTATTATGCTGAATGAAAATCTGAGAGCTCCCCTTAGTAAAACCAACAGGATCAGCTTTCTCAGCCTGTATAACAACGGCGGAGTTTTAAGAAATCCTAAAACGAGGTAAGTAATTTCCGGGGTGCTCCCGATTTCTTATGGCTAGGTATTTTAAAAAAATATGATTCCAATTCAAGTTTAGATTATTGTTTATCCCAATAAAGAATTTTCCACATTTTTTTATGTGCTAGTTTCCTCAATACAACGAAATTATAATTGCTAATAAATACCTACTAAAAGATAAAACCTAAACTAACATTGGCTGCAAAGTTCCGAATTTGTCCCTGATCAGGGATTTCAAGAATATTAGTCAATCCCTTTGTTATCTTAAATTCGATTGCGAAGGAGTTAAATTCCAAACCTAATGATCCCAAAATCCCTATATCGGTTGAACTAATCTCATCCTTTAAATTCAAGGTTTCATTTTGCTTTTCCAGTACTTTTGAAACAACACCACTATTGTTAAAACTCTGTTCTACCAGACTGGTTGACATATCGAGTTTGCGTGCGATATTTACTGCTGGTGATATACCCATATTCAGAAAGAGGCTTACATTTCTTGGCTTTGATTTTGATTTTGTAGAAAATTGAACTGAAACAGGAAATTCAACATAGTTTAATTTAAAAATGGTGGTATGTTTAAGGATTATTGATTCCATATTTAAATTAGTCGAAAGGTATGTTTCTGAAACGTATTTTTGACCTTTGGGTACATATTCCAATCCCCCTCTGATGGAAAACCAGGGCTTCATATGATAAGTCAGATACCCCCCAAATGCAAAAGTAAGACTTCTGTCATAATAATCTAAAATAACGGATTCTTCTTCTCCAACTATTTCCTGAAGAATAATTTTTAAATCACGTTCGGGGAAATCACAATAATATGTGTTAAAGAAAGTAACACCAGTTCCAGCTTTCATACCTACCTGGAGTTTTTCCTGTGCGAGCAAAAAAGTAGGCGATACGGATAAGACAATGCAACTAAAAATTACGAATTTTCTCATCATGACATTTTTGAAATAAGCTGAATATTAACTAATTGCTTATAATCGGGAATAATTGATAACAGAATACTGACATTTAGTATTATCTTAATTCTGTAACTATATATGAGGCTTTCATGTAATAATAGTCAACAAAATAAGTTACCCCGGCTTCCGCATCGAATGCCGGACAAAATCCCTGATCCCCGTTCGGGACGATGACCTCGATTCTTACTTTTCCCGGTTTACGGTCCCACCCGGCAATATCACCCGATTTAACAACGCCGGTGAGCCTGATATTTGCTTTGGCATTTTGCCCTAATTCCCATACCCCTACATGTTTAATGTCAAATTCCGGTTTCCCTTCCACTGTTCCGGGGAATTTTAGTGTCGTGGTGACACGATCCTTTTCATCCGTCAGTAATTTATCACCTGGTATTGGAGTTCCCTGAATCAGATGAAACTTGTTATTTTCGTCTTTCAGATACAATTGAGTGACATTCCTTGCCTTATCAAAATTGCCGTCGAAATCAGCATAAATCTCATCCTGAATAACAAGTGCATTATATTCAGTGCTGTCTCCCCTGTCTGCAACAAGATGAGGTACAATTGCTCCAAGCATTCCGGATTGTCTTGTAAAAATAATCCTGGTAAGTCCTTCAACCGGTCGGCCAAGTTTTACAGCAAGTTCCACCTGTTTTGCAGTTGGTTTTTCCATTTTAACAGCCGGCTGGGATACTGAATCTACTCCTGTGATCTGAAAAAGAGCCAGGCAAAATACAGAATAATTAATTGTTTTCATTGTGCTGGATTTTTTCTTAATTACAACATTGTCAGAATCTAAACTTCATTGTCAGCATAGGATACTGCCTGGCTGTATATTCGGGGAGCAGCGGTGAATAAAAAGATCTTGATGAAAGGTTCAGGTAAATCGTCTTCTCTTTTTTAAAGCATAAACCCACCAGACCTCCTACAACTGTACAAATACCGATAGCAGCAAGATATATATTTCCTCTCCCTTCAACTTCAGGAAGTTCACCTGTTGCAACATCACCTTCGGTCATCAGTGAGCCTAAGAGTCCTGATAATGCACCCATCCCTGCACCATACCCGGCCCAGGTACCGACTTTTGTTATCTTGTAAACCTCAGAGAGGTTATTATTATATGCAATTCCTTTTTTGTCGGAAAAATTAAGTAATGTATCTTTAATATTAAGATTTCTGAATGTATAGGATTGCCCGTCAGCAAGTACTAATTTCCCCTTCCTTACAGATGTGACACTGCCAAGCTTATTTATATTTTGGGAAAAAATGATTGACCCTGTGGAAATGAGGAGAATAATTATACAAAAGGTTTTTTTCATGGTTTATCTATTTATAAAGTGGAAAAATTTCTGATTATTCTGTAGAATATATTTTCTGTATTTCTTCCTGGCTCAGTGCACGATTGTATATCCTTACTTCATCAATTGAACCGCCAAAGTATTCAACTCTTTCAGATGCTCCTATAAGAAGGTTAACATTATTGGCGACTATATGTCCTGCAACATCTTCTTTTTTAATAACTTCGCCATTATAATACAATGTGACTCTTGTTCCGTCAAAAGTCATTGAAACAAATCCCCAGGTATTGAGCGGATATGTTGATTCGTGCCTCGTAATGACCACTCCAGTACGACTATCCAGCTGTAGTTCTGAATTGATATAATCAGCAGCACCGGAAAGTATATATCCTCCCACAGGAGGACCCCATGTATTGATCTTTCTTACAAGGCGTCCAAGTGAATTTGTCGTTATGTATCGCCATGCACAAATAGTAATCTCATTCGTAATATCAAGTTCCGGAGAATCACTTACTTCGATATAGTTGTTAATCCCATTGAATGAATATGCACTGTTTGCCTTACCAGCCCTGTCATTGGCAAGGGTTGCTCCATGAACCGTTCCATTGTTGCCATTTCCGCTTTCATCGTTTGCATTCCCGTTGAAAGGATAATAAGCTACAAGGCCGTCTGTCAGGGTTATCTCTTCTGTCTTAAAGGATAATTCATTCCCATAAGCTGTTCCGGCGCTATTGGCTGCATAAGCCCTTACATAATAAACGGTTCCGGGTGTCAGGCCGGTCATTGAGCTTGTGAATTCTCCAATTCCTGAGCCATCAATGGTTTTATCGTCAGTAATAGCCGGAGAATTGTCTTCACTCCAGCATATGCCACGAGATGCTACCGGTGCCCCTCCATCATCTGAAATGATTCCACCAGACCTGCCTGATGTCTGCGTTATTTCTGTTATATTCAGGGTAGTAAGAATGGGAACTGTGGTTTTTTCCTTCGTACAGGAATAACACAAAAGACCTGAAAGGAGCAATATTGTAAAAACCTCAGGATCTGGAGCTTTTATTTTCATGCGACACTATTGCCTGGTCCCTGAAAATGTCTCAACATATCCGCCGCCGGTCAGCGTCCAGGTAAGTGTGTTACCATTCACACTCCCTTCAAAGGTGCCACTCGAATCGGTGTAGCTCAGATCGTATGAATCAGTTCCTGAGCTGCTTACGTTGATCCCCGGAAGAGTCGCAGTAGTAGTGCTCACTGTTATTTTCATAGTTACCTTTGTATCAGAGCTTCTTGAAATAACACAAACACATGCTGCTGATCCTGTTCCGACGACCGTAACAGTTCCGGAATATGTCCCTGTGACAGAAGATGAGAGATCAGGACCTGAATCATCCTTTTCGCAGGCAGAGAAGATGGCCAGCATCATGATAAATGCTGTTAATACTTTGATTTTCATCATAATATAATTTTAATTTTTATGGTATGATGGAATCCGCAAATTCCATTTAAAAGTGTTTGCGTATTCGATACATGCGGGTTTCATAATTTCAGATTTACAGGTGAGAAAGCCGATGAAAGTCAGTTATTGATCTTACTGAATCAAATCTAGATTTATTAATTGAGGAATTTATTGAGAAGTGATAAAACACCACTTTTATACTATGGTTATTCATTATGATTTGATAACCGGAAGAAATTGAGTATAGGGCTGTCCCTTTTAGTGAACAGCCAGATCATAGGTTATAATGTAAATTTATGGTTGTTAAACATCGAGCACTATCCCAACCGGGCAATGATCCGATCCGCTTATTTCCTCATGGATAAATGCATCCTTTACCTTCGGAAGTAATGACCTGCTCACAAGGAAATAATCGATTCTCCAGCCAATGTTCCTTGATCTTGCACCGGCCCTGAAGCTCCACCACGAATATCTTCCTCCCTGACCGGGATAAAGATGGCGGAATGTATCGGCAAATCCTTCTCCTGTAAGCCTGTCCATGCCATCAATCTCCTCCTGCATATAGCCTGCAGCCTTATTGTAATTTTCTTTCGGACGTGCAAGGTCAATCGCTTTATGTGCCACATTCAGGTCGCCGCAAACAACAACCGGTTTTGCCAGCTCAAGGTTCTTCAGATAACCTAAAAAAGCCTTGTCCCATTCCTGTCTGTAACCAAGCCTTCCAAGTTCTGCACCCGAATTGGGAACATATACATTAACAAGAAAAAACCTGTCAAACTCAAGACATAATACCCTGCCTTCCTTATCATGCTCCTTAATACCCATGTCTTTCGTAACATTAAGGGGCTTTATCCTTGAAATTACGGCTG
>Ga0209099_1003834_pt1 | contig 11894 bp, 5 predicted proteins | sample AD_JPNHW2_MetaG_FD_184430 | JGI IMG/M metagenome (GOLD analysis project Ga0209099, IMG submission 184430) | Active sludge microbial communities of municipal wastewater-treating anaerobic digesters from Japan - AD_JPNHW2_MetaG (SPAdes) (version 2) | ecosystem: Engineered > Bioreactor > Anaerobic >...
TTTGGGCTCATAGAGGTAATTATACACTTTTTTCCATATCTATGTCAAACATCTTCGTTGCAGGCTAAAAAAATTCTCAGATCAGATATTTTAGGTTCTTCAAAATAGGGGCTTTGTCAACAGCCTGAGCCCCTTAGGGCGACACTAAAATAGCGACGGTGGCGTAAGCCCCTCGTAAAATGCAGAAAAAAATCTCTTCACCCTAAGGGGCTTTGAGGTATCTCAACCCTTAAAACTTGCTCAACCTGCTAAACCTTATTATCTTTTTATGTCTTTTAAATATGAAATGAATATGGAATCCTATTTAATAATGATAAAAATGGTATGCATTCCGGTATGTTCAGAGGCAACAATAAGGACAGAGATGAGACCAGAAATCAGGATAAAGTTTCCTTTTCAATATTCCTAATAGATTATTCAGAACAGCTATCGTTTATTTTCTGTCAAAATGCCAGCAGCCATCCCAGTTTTCCCAATCAATTATAGTTATACGCTGCAGCATAATTTTGGTGGGGTCGTCGTCCGGTAATAGGGTTAAGACCTGTTCAAACAAGTTTTTTGCCTCATTTTTCTGTTTAGCGCAAAGCAGAGCTAAAGCGGATTCATAATTATCATAAGCGGTAATCAGTTCCGGTTTATTCTGCATATTTTCCCGGGTATCAATCACTTCGTAAATCAGGCAATTTTCGCATTTTCCTTTTACATTCACTCTGTCCAGTTTGCGGCAAAAGAATGTATCTTTCACTGCCTGATAAGTAAATTCATCAATAATTATAGTGGTATGATAATATTTATTCAGTCCTTCCAGGCGGGAACCGAAATTCATTTTATCGCCAATGCCGGTATAGTTAAAAATTCTATCCGAACCAATATTGCCAACAATCACTTCTCCCGTCGCGATACCGATGCCGATGCGGAAATTTTTCAATGCCGGATGGTCTTGATTTGCTTCTTTAATATCCAGAGCTATTTGGCGAATTGCAAGAGCGCTTTTTACGGCATTTTTTTCAAAACCGGAGTAAGCTACCGGTGCTCCATATAAAGCTAAAATGGCATCTCCGATATATTTATCCAAAGTTCCCCGGCAGGAAATAATCGTTTGGGTGGTCAAATTGAAATAGTTATTCATAAAAGCTGTAATTTCCGCCGGGGATAATTGCTCGCAGAGAGAAGTAAAATTGCGAACATCCACATACATAATACTGATATAGGTTTTTTCTCCACCTGCTTTTAATCTTTCCGGTGCTTTCATAATTTCCTGAATAACATCGGGTGAAACATAATGCTCAAAAGCGTCTCTGACCATTCTTTTTTCTTTGCCCTGTTCATGTGCCTGAGTAATAAATAATGCTAAAAAGCCCAGCACCCAAGGGATAAGAGTTTCAGTGTAGTTATAGATGTAACTACTTTTTGTATAAAGGAAATAAATTGCCGGAATAGACAGCAGGGAGATTATTAAAAAAAAGCTGATGGAGATAAAAGTTTTGCTGCGGGGAATTAGAAAAGCCATCAGCATTACTGCCAATACATTAATAAGCATTAGCAAACGGAAATCCACCCAACGCACATAATTTTCATCCAGAACATTCCTGATAAAAGTGGCATGCAATTCCACCCCCGGATAGGATTTATCTAAAGGCGTTATTTTACTGTCCTTCATTCCGTAGGCAGAAGTTCCAACCAAAATGATGCGGCCTGTAAAATATTCCGGAGGAATTCTTTTATTCAGCACATCCGAAAAGGAAACATAGCGAAAGGTTTTATCGGGACCACCCTGTCCATAATATTTGAAATAATAACTGCCATCAGGGCTAAGAGGCAATTCCCGCACTATTTTATTATTGCAAAGAAGCTGACAGCTCTTATCCATTCTTACTTCGTCTATCCTTAATAAATCCATACACAATTGCATACTGAAATTCACATAGGCATCTTTTCCATATTGCAAAAAAAGAGGATAATCGTGAATCTTTCCTGAAACATCGGGAACAATATTGGCAAAGCCCACTCCTCTTGCTGCATTAGTAAATTGAGGCATGGGAGGAGTAGGGTATTGTAACTGTAAAGGATGCTTGGGCTGCACTTTCCAGGCAACTAATTTATCAGGAAGAGCTCCGGTATAGGAAGGATAATAACTGTTGAACATTGCCAGATATACCATTCCTGCATTCTCTATAGCTTTAATGAAACTATCATCAGTACTTAAGGCATCCATAATTTTATCCGGATTTCCGTTCACTTTTTTCAGTTCCGGACGCAATCTTTGCCTGGCATATCCCTGAATACTGTCGCTTTCACTAAAAAATACATCAAAAGCAATGGCTATCGGTTCATCTGCAGCCAGATTATTTACTAAATCGGCAAAAAACAAGCTGGGCCAGGAAGAATACTGACCTAATTCCTTGATGCTTTTCTCATCTATATCCACAATGCAAATTCGGTCATAAACACCTTGATATTCATTGTAAGTAATGGTATTGTGCACTTGGAGAAGGGTATCGTAAATACTTAAATCCAAGCTGCGTAATAAAATGCTGATAATAGGCAATTGTGGCAGAATTATAGATAGAAGCAATACTGCCAAAGCAATTAGATAGTAACGCAAACGGGACATTAATTCCCTGAACTTTCTTATTTTACCGGTGGTAAACTATCCAAGGTAGAACTATCCGGAAAATCCTCCTTCAGCTGTTGAATATGTTTATTCATCATAGTTTTATTCCCCTGTTCGTCATAAATCATAATTAAGCAGGCATGCGAAAGTTCCGCGTTTTTAGCTAAAGGGGACTGTTCAATGATTTTTTCAAAAATTGCCACTGCGTTGGGGTAATCCTTATCATCCATATAGGTTAAAGCATCCTGAAGATTACACTCGGGCTCGTCATACCAGAATAACTGACTCTCTGGCATCACTTCTACTTCTTCTCTTCTAATCCCGGCAACATCACTGGCATTGTGTTGTTCGTTTTGCACGCGCAGATTATTGATTCTTTCCCACATCTTGTTTCTATAGTCAGGATTGTTTAATGCTTTCTTTTGTAGTTCACTGATGCTGATTTGCGTGTTGGCATTGATGGAAGAAACATAATTGTTGTTCCATCTGATTTCTGCTTTGGAATCCGGACCTGTTTTAATAAAACCTTCGGGTTCCACTTCCATATTCAAAGTAGCTGTTCTGTAACTTAGATTGGGGGATGCTTTGTATTGCACTTCGCCTACTATAAAACGAATTTTGCCTACAGATGCGGCTGAAAGACATAATGCTATCAGCACAAAAGTGATAGCGAGCATAGTTTTTTTCATTTGTTTTACTCTCCTGTATATAGCAATAAATCGGAATATATTTGTTGATTAACAGAGCGTAACAGATCTTTATTGCTCATCCGGTTAAAATATTCTCTGGCTTGATACTGATTGCCACATTGATATTCCAGAATGCATAAATTGCGTAAAATCAAATCCATATCTTGATTATGTTCCATTGCCTTCAAATAATTGGCTCGGGCTGCTTCATAATTTTTATTATTCAACTGCAGGTTGCCTAAATTGATTAAAGCACTGTGATTATCCGGGTCTTGATTCAAAATATATGTCCATAATTCGGCAGCTTTGGCGGGACGTTCATTTTTTACACACCAAAGAGCATATTTATTAGCTACAATTAAATTGCCGGGATATTTATTGAGCGTAGCAATAAATTCTTCTTCCTGAGCAACTTTCCCCATCAGTTTGATGTTTTCAATTTCTTCTTCGTATTTTGATACTGCCTGTTCCCTATTGCCGTATTCATAAGTGGAAATTATTTCTGTATAAGGTGCCGGAGGATAAAGCTGATGAGCAATTTCAAATTCAATCAGTTGCAGGTCTATGCCTTTTTCTATAAGCATATTATAGCGTTTACTGGCTTCCTTCCAGCTGGTAGTAAAGGTCTCTTTACCCAAAAGAGTGGTTTCTAAAGGCAACCAGTATTTTCTATTTTTATAGATGAACTGGCTGGGGCTAAAACCATAAGTTAAAATTTCCTCTGCAGTAATTCCGGTATTAATAACGAGCATCACATGATTCTGAATATCAATAAAACCGCACTCCCCTCCAATAACGGATAAACTGGATGCTAAAAGAGCCAGCAAATCGTCACAGTCACCTGCTTTCTGAGTTAAAGTTTGAAAAGGAAATTGCACATAGTCAATTTCGCTGCCAGCTAAATTGGAAGAAGACATATCACTAATATACTTAATCCCGTTAGCGCTGTAAAAACACCACAGCTGCACAGCCCGTTGAATGTTTTTATTCATTTCTCCCGAGGGCTGAGTTTTAAACAGCTGGGTGATTTTTGTAGTTACAAAGTTCCGCAGATTATCATCTGCAGGATTTACAAAACAGGCATATTGTTTGCGATCATTCCAGTCCATAGCATTGATACCCTGGACATGAAGGATATCGCTTTTATTTATTACACCTTTTTTTTGAGCAAACTGCCATTCCACTTGCACTTCTATATTGAAAGTTGCGGGACCGTTTTTACATAAGTCAAATATCCTATTATTGATTGGAATCGTGATGTCTATTTGCTGTTCAGAACCTCCCATTAAAACCGGAATCACTTTCTTAAACGGCTTGTCCGTTATTTGGGGAATAGTAACTTGCAACGAAATATCCTCTATGGAAATATCCCGGGTATTATAGAGAGTAACGGTTCCGAGTGGATGGGTCTTATAATATTCGCAGAGAGCAGGAAAGACCTTGTAAAAATCAAGTTTCTTAACTTCTATCTCATCTCTTTTTTCGTTATAATACTTCCTTGTTGCGGCGGTAGTTATGGCTTTATCCTGGAGCTGTTTAACATCAGGTGCATATTGAAGGGCAATTTGAATTTCTTTCCAGGCGTCATCATAGCGTTGTTCTTTTATTAACAAATCGTGATAGAATTCGTGATACGCAGTTGTAGTGCTATCCGAAGCAATATATTGATAGATATTATCCATCACCGCTAACGCTTCAGAAGAACGCAATTCCTTATCTAATGCCTGAGCATAGGCAAAACCGTATTTAACCTCTTTAGGCATTATTTGATAAGCGCTGGCAAAATTCCTCGTTGCTTCATTCGCTTTCCTGTTTTTGGCATAAGCATTCCCCAGGCAGTAATAATATTCGGCTTCGTTAGGATTAAGCTGAAGGGCATCATTATATTTATCAATTGCTTCGGCATATCTTCCTTCAGCAAAAAAGCAATCTCCAATCAGTTTCTGAATAGCATCCGCACTCTGATTGCTGGCTCGGAGTAATGTTCTCTGCAAAGAATTTCTGGCAGCTACATATTCTTTATTCAGCATCAGCAGCTCACCCAGTTTTATCTCATTATCCAGATTATTTTCCAGAGCAATCAATTCGCGCATAGCAGATAAAGCATTGGCATAATTTGCCAGGTTTTCTTCGGAATATGCTAAATAACGAATTACTTCCTTATCACCGGTAAATTTGATTAAATATGAATTGCAGAGCTCTTTCACTTTGGCATAGTTCTTATCCATATAATAAAGCGAAATCAGCTCGCGCATAATACCTTGGTCATCTGTTCTTCTAAAGTTTTCCAGATAGGCAATACCCTGTTTGTAGTCACCCATCATTCTATATATTTCGGCTTTCTGGATAGCAGTATTTACTCGCACCCCCACAAGTTTTTCAATAGAGCCGATGCTGACTAATGCTTTCTCAAATTCGTTCTGACTGATGAACATTTGAGCTTCCAGAGTGTAGGTCTGCACAATCTCCTCGCCAAAATTAACACCGGTAAAGATTTTGGAAGCTCTTTCCAATGCCTGAACCGCTCCCTCATAGTTTTTGCTCTGTGCCAAATAACGGTAATAGGAATAAGCATCTTCAATCTCTTCACTGAGAGGACCGGGTTTCTCGTCGGCAGATATAGATTGCACTCTGTAAGTGCTAATTTGCGGCTTGGGTTCAGTAATTACAAAACGCGGTTCACTCACTTTGTATGTTTGGGTTTGATTTTCTGCTTTCTCAATAACATACCAGTTATAAATTCCTTCAGCAACATCCCAGGAAAGTTCCGCTTGCTTATCTTGATTAACGATAAAGCGAATGGTCTGCGGTTTTTTGGGACTGAAGTAAAAAGTTAGTAATCGGGTATTGGCTGCCATTCTATCACAGATATAGAGATTGTTTTCCTTCGGTATATAGCGGATTAAATATATATCCCCGAAACCGGGAAAAGCGCCACTTGTATTTTTGGCAAAGTATTGTTGCTCAGTCCGGTTATTATTTTTTATGTTTAGCTGTTGGGTTTGGGCGTCAATGTAACCAATGTTGTTGTTAAACAATATATCAAAAGTGCTTATTTTAGGTGCAGTTGTCACAAGTTGGAGATTTCTTTCATTACTCAGCGGTATTTGATAGATTGCATTATTATTTGCCAGGAAATACAGATTTTGTCCGTCAGTTCTTAATAACTGCGGTTTCAGCATTTTACTTTTCAGGTCTATATTACGCATGTGAGCAGAATTTTCGCTGAAAATGGCAATCCGGTAATTTCCCTGATCGGCTACATAAACCATTCCTTCATTATCTACAGCTATCCCTGCAGGCATATTCAGCCGTCCATTTTGGGAACCCTTACCGCCAAAGGAATCAATATAATCACCGGTTAGTGCGTTATAAATAAAGACCTTGCAGGATTTGCCATCCACAGCATAAAGTTTGTTATTATAGATAGCAATAGCATCAAAACCTTTCACTCCCTTTTTCTGTTCCGCTACGGCATAGATATTGAAAATGCTGTTATCATCTACCCTGCAAGTAATGGCATCGGTGGTCTTTTTGGCTTTATTAAATTGCACCGTAGTGTTATGAACATAATATTTTCTGCCGTCCTGCACAAGATAATCCTTGGTTTTCAATTCTTTACTTTCCGCCAATTGGGGACGCATAGTATAATCAGGTTTCTGCAGGACATCCATTGTAGAAAATTCGCTGTCCAGATATAACTTTACAGTTCTAACTTTGCTGTCCAGAATTCCTATAAGCACTTTTCCGTTATTGTCCACCGTTTTAATAATAGCTGGTTGTTGAAAGGAAACCATTGAACCATTCGTATCTTTTGAACCCCAGGTTGATTTGGAAAAAAGGCGTCCGGAAGAATTCGTCTTTCCAATTTTAGTGCTAAGAGCATAAATTACATAATACTCATTATATTTATTTATGGAAGCATCCGGAATCCGATCACTTTTATTATCGGGAGTTGCAAACTCAAAACTACCGGCAGGAGTTAAATTCTGATTGAAATGCAGCATTGATTGGGTTTTGCCTTTGTTTACCAGAATATGGATTATTTGGTCTTCTCCCAGGCACATAGATAAAGGAGCCAGAATGGACACCTTTCCTAAAAACATTCCTTCATTGGTAAAAGAAAGAAGTTCATTGCGTCCTGCATCCAAAACATAGATAAAGCCCTGATAATTTACCAGGATGCGAATAGCGTTTCTAAATTGAATATCCGGTGAACCCTTAAAGGAAATAGTCCTTAAGTATTTGCCATTATAACCATAAAGATATATTGAACTTGCCTTGGAATCAAGAAGATATAATGTTGTCTCATCTCCTGTAATGTCATTAGCTTTTCCCGCATAGGGAAGCTTGGCAAAAACCGGTTGTAAAAATACATTCTGGCTGGCATCCCATGCTTTGATAATTCCTTTTGTATTATCTACACAATAAGCAACGCTGCCCTGAAGATGAAAACAATCTACTCCAAAAGAATTAACCTTATCTTTGGAGACCTGAACAATATGCACCGGTTGAGGTATAGCTAATAGCAATATCCAGCTAAGAGAGATAATTGTAACCAAGAAAAGGGATTTTTTCATATCCACTCCCTGCTCATTTCATAATCTAAATTATGTTACATTTAAACAACACCAAACCTTAAAAACCTCCTCTGCGGGAAGAAGGTTTTAAGCCAACAAATCCAAATAAATCGGGAAGAGATAATAACAATTTCTTCACCTGTATATCCATATTTATATTACTTTTTCCTTATCCTTCCAATTCCCCTATCCTGTCAAGCAAAAACTTTTGTTACCTTTCTAACGGGAATAATTATTCCGGATTTCGTTTATAAACAGCTAATTCAGCTAAAAGAAAACGAGTTGTAAATCCTTGCTTAGCCAAAGTCCTTTGTCGTTCCTGCTTCAGGAGGTTTGCGGCAAAATCTTTACCTGAGAACGGCAGCGGATTGTTGCTGCAAAAGAATTTTACAACTCGCCAAATGACTGTTTTCGCAAACAGCTATATTTATATGCTTCTCCGATTATTGCATAAATGGATACCTGTAATCGCTATCAGGGACAAAGTTTTCCTTGATGGAACGGGCTGAAATCCACCGTTGCAAATTTATTGCTGAACCGGCTTTATCGTTTGTGCCGGAAGACCTTCCACCTCCAAAAGGTTGTTGTCCCACAACTGCACCCGTGGGCTTATCATTAATATAAAAGTTTCCGGCACTATGCCTTAAAACATTGTTTGCCTCCAGAATAGCTTTTCTATCCTGAGCAAAAATAGAGCCGGTTAATCCATAAGGAGAGGTCTTGTCACATAGTTCCAGAACTTTGCTGTAATCCTTTTCGGGATATACAAAAACGGTTAGAACAGGACCGAATATTTCTTCCTGCATAGTTTTAAACAGCGGGTCGGTAGTTTTTATTACTGTGGGCTGAATAAAATAGCCGATAGAATCATCACAATTGCCTCCCAGCACTATTTCCGCCGAGGTAGAATTCCGGGCAAAATCAATATAACCTTTAATTCTATTGAAGCTTTCTTCATCTATCACCGCATTCAGGAAGTTCGTAAAATCTTGCACATCACCCATTTTAACCGTTTCCAGCATCTCTGCCATTTCCTGAAACCATCTCTCATAAAGTGTATCCGGTATATATAAACGCGAAGCTGCACTGCATTTTTGACCCTGATATTCAAAAGCACCTCTTAAACATGCAACTGCCAGAGATTTTACATCTGCCGAAGAATGCGCGAAAATAAAATCCTTGCCTCCTGTTTCACCAACTATTCTGGGATAGGATTTATAAAGATGAATATTATTGGCAGTGCGTTGCCAGATATTATTAAAGACCTTTGTGCTGCCGGTAAAATGTATTCCCGCCAAATGAGGAGAATCAGTTACTAAATTACCTATTTCAGCTCCGGAACCAGGAATATAATTAATCACTCCATCAGGTAATCCTGCCTCTTTTAATATCTTCATAATAAAATAGCCACTATAAACAGCAGTCCCTGCAGGTTTCCAGATAATTGTATTTCCCATCAGGGCGGGCGCAGTAGGAAGATTTCCTGCTATGGAAGTAAAATTGAAAGGGGTGATGGCAAAAATAAAACCTTCCAGCGCTCTATACTCTGAATAGTTCCATTCTCCTTTAGGTGAGACCAGAGGTTGCTGTTCATATATCTTTTGGGCATAATAGGCATTAAACCGCCAAAAATCAATGAGCTCACAGGCAGAATCAATTTCCGCCTGATGCACATTTTTACTTTGCCCAAGCATCGTAGCGGCATTCAACAGATAACGATATTTTGTGGAAAGAAGTTCCGCCGCCTTCAGAAAAATTGCGGAACGATGATAGAAAGGCATTTCTTCCCAATCGGTTCTTGCTTTCACGGCTGCATTTACAGCCATATCTATAACCTGCATATTCACTTTATGGTATTTTGCCAAAATCTGTTTGTGATTATGTGGCTCAATGCAAGTTCCCAGGTTTCCTGTAAAAACCTCTTTTCCATCAATTATGGCAGGAATTTCCAGGATATCGTGGCTGAGTTCTTTCAGGGCATTCTGCAGTTTGTTTCTTTCGGAAGAACCGGGAGCATAAGTATATATTTGCTCATTTTTGGGGACTGGAACAGTAATAAACATTTTTTATCTCCTTTAGTGTAATTTCAATACTCGTGATGAAAAGGAGAAATAGATAGAAATATCTGCACACAGTTATCCTGTTGCATAGCTATTCACCTTTTCACACTGGAAGGCAGATCCGTTTCCAGATAAACCCTATCGGCTAACAACCTTGCCATAACAGTTTAGGAATGTTAGCTCGGTGACAAAACAATTTTTAAATAAGGCGTTATTATGTCAAGTATCGCAAGAAAAAGAGCATTCTGAAAAGTTAGTTATTACTTAATATTATCTATAGCTTATAAAGCCCCTGTCCTTCAGGTGAAGGCAGGAATCCGGACAGAACTTTCCCAACTGTCTGCACTTGGAATCCAATAGCTATTTTTACTTAATGGGCATTCAGGGTTGCCTGGTCATTGCTTTAACGACCCTTTAACAATTCTTTAACAATACCTTAACTTCGCTAAAGAGTCGTTAAAGAAGGTTTTATGAAGCATAAAAAATTCAACCTGGCAGGAAATAATAACGGTTAGAACCCTTTGGCAAACTTAAATTTACAACTCCCCTTATTGGTGCAGGATACAAAATAAAAAAAAGCCCGGTTTGTATCTGCCGGGCTGAATAACTGGTTTTTTTAAAAGAATGCTTTAGAAATTAAGCTGAAGGGATGCTCCTGTGGCATAGTTATTTACATCGCTATTGTCATTTTTGCCCCAGGCACCATATATATATAGGGTTAGCATATTTTCTACAAGCTTGGATTTTAAACCCCCGTTCAGTTCCGTTCCCAGGTCTTTTAGCACACCTGCATCCGCAAAAAGAGTATGTTTTTCCGTAACAGGATATTGAATGGAGCCCACAGCGCTGATAAATGTCCCATCATTATTGTGATACAAATCATCAGTCCAATAGAGGTTTAGTCCATCGTGAATAATATTATAACCATAAATAAAGAGTCCGTTTTGGTAATATGAACAGTAAGGAACTAATCCATCTTCGTAGGCAATCAAAACATCGGCTCCAACTTTAATAGTAGCAATATCAATATCTCCTTTTACAGCTGCGCCAAAACCTGTTTTATCAGGACCGTCAACAAACTGATGGCATACGAAAGGAGTCACATCCAAGGTAGCAGGACCGGTGGAAAGAGTTACATAAGGCAGGAAAGTTATTTCCCCGTCATTATTATCATCATTATAACCCACAAAGCCATTATATCCCCAAATAACGGGAGAAGTAGCTTCCAGAGAAGCAAGGAAAATAGTATAATCATCGTGCTTAAGAGTGTCCCCTTCCAAATTCTTAAGTATTCCTGCTTTGGCAGTCATTCCAGCAACATCCGTATAAAGCGTAACTCCCGCTCCATAATGGTCTATAACCAAACTGCGATGATCAGCCAAATATTGTAACCCGGCTCTGATATTAGTATTGATAACTGGCATATAGTAATCCAGATAAAGTTCGCTGGTTTCAATATTGATGCCGCCTGTTCCAAGATTTCCACCTGTTGAAGCATCACCCCAGGTAATTTCTCCAATTTCAATAGCCAATCTAAAGTTTAACCCTTCCGTTAATTCTGAATTGAGACCCATTCGTAAACGGCTGTCTATATGACCACCATCATATTTTGCAGCGTCGTTATAGGCAGCAGCACGGGTAAGCATATCGGCATCATAATCAAAATTAACAGCAGCCAAAATGCTTATGAACAATAGGGTTGAAGTGAGAACAAGAACTTTTTTCACTTTTTTCTCCTTTTTTTAATTGTTTTTATTTATATGATAATTCATTACCCTGCCGATGTCAAGTGAATAAATACAACACTTTTCTCTTAGAGTTGTGATACTACTGCAGTATTTAGTATGCGTTCTCACTTATTTTTTCAAATCGTATCACCATTCTTTCAATTCGGCGATATCGGAGCCTTGCGATATCACGATTTTTTCAAAACGATATCACGATTTTTTCA
>Ga0209099_1003839_pt1 | contig 11877 bp, 11 predicted proteins | sample AD_JPNHW2_MetaG_FD_184430 | JGI IMG/M metagenome (GOLD analysis project Ga0209099, IMG submission 184430) | Active sludge microbial communities of municipal wastewater-treating anaerobic digesters from Japan - AD_JPNHW2_MetaG (SPAdes) (version 2) | ecosystem: Engineered > Bioreactor > Anaerobic...
TTTGAACGCGATCAACCTACCGGACTCGGTGGCCAACCTCTACTTCAGGCCCTCAAGACGGACTTACAGACGCTTTTATACACAACCACGACCGTCCCCGCTTCGCACAAAACTTGAGGGAATGGGGCGAACGGCATCGGAGAAAAGCCTAGGCTTTAAATTGCTGAGACTCCATAAAAGAAGCATGTAATCCGTTTCTAAAGGTGGATTAAAATATTTCTCCTTGAAATGCTTCTAAAACAGTAGAATATGAAATTAACAATGATTCCCACAATCACAGGAGGCGTTATGTCTGAACTTATCAATTTCATCAAAGGCACTAGCAAGAGCGACAAAGCTTCATACGGCGTGGGTAAGGACAAGGTGCCTGCCTCTGTAGTCACCCGACTCCTGACTGCGGTCCAGGACGCCTCAGGTTCGAAACTTGACCGAGAGTTCTATCGGGCGATGGCCAAGTATGGGAAGGTTCTGGATTCTCTTGATGCCCTTGGGGTCACGCCAACTCAAGCGGTGGAAAGATTCCGAAGTTTGCAGATTGAGAACCGCCCTGCGAAGGCGGAGGGTGCCAGACGAGCCACCAAGGTTGAGAAGGTTGGCGAGGCTGTAGCCAAAGTGCTGTGTAAGCGGTTTAAGGGCAGTGCAACTGAGATCGTGGACGAGTTCATGCAAATCATGAAGAAGCCCGAGTTCAAGGCTAAGGTCGCTGAGTGCATCGATGGTTACGAGACGACCTATGGCAAGAACGCGCTGGGCTACATCAAGACATCTGGACGGAAGGGGAACCCAGCGGCGCAGAAGGCACTAGCCAAGGCGAGGGTTGGGAAAAGGGGTGCGCGTAAAATTAATCTATGACTCGATAAAGAGCACACTTCGACCCTGGGCGCAGATCTGGTCGAAGTTCCATATCGATTATGGCGCTAGATGCTTGCTGGGGCTGCGTTTCAGGAAAGAGCCACTACAATTCCAACGGACCACGGTTTGCATCAAGTTCAACTATTTCAATCCTGCCTTGTGATCACTGTTTGCAGTGCAATATTCACCAAACTCACACCAGCACTGTGTTTCAGGCCACCTTTGATATGGAACTTCGGATCTGGAAGTTTGGTCGAGAAATAGCGGCTTTGTATGTTGTCTTATAAAGATCATTTTGATCTAATCCTGGGTGGATAGATCATGTATTGCATCGAATTCCATACCCACTTGTTTTAAATATGCCAAAACAAGAGACTTTTGAAGCTTTACTCGAAGAGAGAGGGGATATCCGCGCCATGTTTCGACGGCGTATGCCTCACATCCATATAATGAATTCCATACTTCAGAGCAGGCTCCATTTACAGGATAGTAAACTGCTAAAAATTTTTGATCTTCAGGTAAATTTTCATTTAGCCTGGTTAATAAATTTTGAATAGAATTTGGAAGCTCTTTTACTCCATAGTATATTATCTGTCCGCCACTGCGACCACCGGTTTCCCTACGGTGTCTTCTAGATTCATGTAGGCTTAGAATATAATTTGGCTTGTATTTGCAAACAAACTCCGTCAACTTGTAGGCTAATCTGCTTTCATAATATTTGCCATTAAGCGTACCGGGAAAACAGTGATTAAATTCAATATTTTGAAAACGAATTTTATTAGAGCAAGCTATTTTATTCATTCTTGGAATTACTATCAAAGTCCCGTTTAATGGCGTTAAATGAATTAAATAATCTGATGCAATTATTCCTGCGATTTCATCGCCATGTATACCGCCGTCAATCATAACTGTCGGTCCTGGTTGAATTCCTTTTGCGATATAAAATTCGGTTTGATAGTTTTCGCCTTCTGCAATTATTCCTGCAATTTTATTTGGTTGCTGAGATATTACGCTTTGACTCGATGCGAATTCAACGGTTAATCCAAAAACTAGCGCGGCTCTCATGAAAGTGGCTTCTCCTATTTATTTGATTTTATTGAATACTTCACTAGTCATTTCAATAGTATTTTGATGTTTTCTAAATGTAATTGTTTCCTGTCCCCAGCTTTCATATCCAGGCGCTTTATAGTGAAGATTGAAAGAAACTATGCCAAAATTATGGTTAATTTCGTAATTTATGTTTTCAGTATCAATAACAATCCAAGGATATTTTGCATAAAGTCTTTTTTTGCTTGATAAGTAATCATCCCGATTTTGTTTTTTCTGTTGATCGGAATATATAAAATCGTAAGAAATATATTTTTCTTGGTTTTTGTAGTCCATTTTTTTCCATGCAGTAATAAAATCATTAAATGCAATTGACAATTCTTGTTCAGTCATTGCCTCAGCTTCTTCTGAATCTGAGGAAGTTGGGTTAGTTTGAGGTGCTGGCGTTTGTTGGGCGGAAGAATCCCAGCCATCTTGTTTTTTCTTTAATTCGGTGATGAGTTTCATCAGATTATTACGATAATCTTTATATGTGTTTTCGTTTTTAAAATCAGAAGGTAATTCTTGGTCATATTTAATCAAAGCCGAATTAACCTCATTTATTATGTTATCAATTTGATCATGACTATATGGAATATTGGAACTAATTATATTAGAAAGTTGTTCGGATCGATGTTGCGAAAAATCAATAAATTCTGATTTATTATTCGATTGTGGCAGTAGTGCTTGAGGTTGTGAGTTATTGTTGTTATTAATATATATTGCCAATGTTGTTAATATTGCAAACAATATTAATAGAGAAATGATGATTTTACTTTTAGTTGTTAAGCTTGTGGTATCATGGGGCGTTGGTTTGTAAATTTTGAGATCGGGTTCAGATGCATAATTGTTTTTTGAATAAGTCGTTTCTACTGGGACGGGTTTTCCTTCTGTTTTGTCATTATTAATATTATTTGCAATATTTTTTGAATTAGGAATCACATCTATATTGCTCGTTTTGGGTGTAATAATTAATTGGCCATCATTGGCCGTTGTGTTAGGATTGCTTAACCCTTGTTGCAATTGCAATTCTGGTATTTTTCTTTTGCAGAACTTGCATAGTATTGCTTCACGTTTTATTTCTTCACCGCAAAAAGGGCATTCTTTCGTGTCATGACTTTCACATACCTGTCCATTTGAGTCTACTTTGTCTTGTTCAAGGATATTTTCTTGGTGTTCAACGGATTTAGATATAGTTCTTTTGCAATATTTACAAAGTATGGCTTCTTGTTTGATTTCTTCCCCGCAAAATGGACATTCTTTAAGTTTGTTTTCGTTTGATATGGACATATGTCAACCCTTTTGCGTAATATTATATCGGTTTATTTTGCTGGAAGATCGCTACCACAATGTCTGCATACTATTGCCTGAATTTTGATTTCTTCAGCACAAAAAGGGCATTTTTTAAATTTAGGGGATTCATTCTGTTTTTCTTTTGATAGAGTTTCATTTTTATTTATGTTTGGTTCAGGTTGTTTGGGATTCGATATATGTTGCTTCTGGGAATACGATTTTTTAATTTCAGATAAAAATGGCTTTAGCTTTCCACGGCAAAATTCTTCTGACTTTGATTTGAATCGTTTTTTCCACCAGCTTTCTGCAATCAAGTAAGCAAATGTTGGAATGAAAATCAACAAAAAACATCCAATTTGAAACTGTGAAGTTACTACGCCAGCTATAATTGCAAGAAGTATACCTATTAAAACGGCACACCCACCAGCATTTCCACGAATAAAATGATTTGTTCGGATATTTTCATTTACGACAATCTGGCTGGTTTCAACTTCATCAATTCGGAAAGGAGTCCAATTAGGATTTGTGATGTCAATATTGCTATTGCTGCCCATATAATCGCCAAAATTCCCATGGCTGTTAATACCGCCAACTGTTGAAAATATTTTAATAACGTCATTTTCGGATACCAATGCCGAGCTGCGACCGTCAACCACTACCTCTATTTTATATACTAGCTTGGAAATTACATCTTCAGCTTTTAATAGAAGTAGTGTGTTTGTGGTAGTGTGGATATCAAGGTTGGCATCTTGTGTTTTCCTAATAGATGTTGTTCCTGTGATTATATTTTTACTTGATTTGTATTGCGCTGGATTAAGCGTTGCGCCGGTGATTTGTTGTGTAACTTCTCTTTGAACATTTAGGACTTGTAATGTGTTTGACCCTAATAAATTATATTCATCTAATTCGTGCTCAAGGGCTGTGGGAACAAGTTGGGGAGTAGTTTTAATCATAGATCCTCCACGAGTTTTTCGAGTGAAATGGTTCAATATCATTAATGCTATTTGTAATCATAGCCTTTTGCTGTAAGTATAGCCATTACCCTGAGTTTTGCTTTTCTGTCGAGTCTCTTGCATGAATTCAAAACAAATAATGCACATTCTACATCGCTGGGTCTCGACAAAGATTTGTGTGCAAGCATTTCGGCTAATTCGATGATCTCTGGCTCATCATTGGGCGAAACTTTGTTGAAATGAAACGAATTGCAGTAATCGCATTTAAAAGAATTATTAATATTAGCTCCACAATTTGGACATTTTGAAAACATATTCATTCGCCTTTAGCTTGGAGGTATATACATTGGCGGAATTGTTTGAGCCTGGCAATAAATAATCACATCAATTGGTTGGAAAAGACTCAATAGCTATGTGAGCATTTCAGAAATGAATCATATTCTAAGTCCATGATAACAATCCCGCGCGGCCTCGTCTAGGCCCCAAATTCCAAAATACGGTGTTTCCTTAGCTTCTGGGTATGTCTTGATCCAGAATCTATCAAAGTGGACCAGGAAGCTGGAACGGCACCCGCTCAGAAGCTAGAACAGCACGTTCCACTTCTGGGTGTAGTCGCAGTTCTGCAGGGCCAGTCCGAACTTTGCAATCACGTCTTCCCATAGTCGCTCCTGTTCAGGGTGCTCCTTGGGCAGCTTGAGATCGGCTAGGAGATTGGAAGGCAGGGCAGGATCCCTACGCTTCAGCCATGCGAAAAAGGGCTGCAAGATTCTGAGGATGTGATGCGCCGCGGACACAAGCCCATGTTTCAGGAACCCATCCATGAGCTTGGCACCTGCTTGTAGGGTCACCTGACGAGGTTCTAAGCCATAAGGTTGATTGTCTTCGCGGCCGCCACGATCCCAAGTCGAGGCGCTAGGGTCCGGATAGCGTCTGCCAGGGCAGAAGGGGCTAGGTGCCCATAGTGCTTCTCTACCATGCGTGTGTCTGTGTGGCCTAACTGGGCTGCGACATAAGCCAGGGGGCACCTAGCGTTCACCAGCATGGATGCGTAGCTGTGGCGAAGCTCATGGAAGGTGAGGTGGTCCAACATCGCCGCCTCACAGGCTGCCTTCATGAGTCGCGCTTGGTCACTATGGCCCCAGGAATTGCCAAGGCCACCACGCTTTCGTCGCTTCACTTCTTCTCTGGTGAAGATGTAGCTTCCTGCTGATTTCCCTGCCGTCTGCTCTGCAAAGAAGACCAGTCCTTCCTCTGTGAGGAAAACATGACGGGGTTTGCCACTCTTGGACTCTGCGATGAAGACGGTTTCGGTGGCCGAGCTGAAGTCTTCTACTCTGAGTTTTGCCAACTCACCATAACGGGCACCGGTTAAGAGCGCCGCTTGGACCAGTCTCCGAAAATCCCCGTCGCAACCATTTACCAGCCGCACCTGATCTTCAACGGAAAGGAAGCGCACCCTGGCCTTTGAAGTGCCTCGGTAAGGCTTCACGGCCTGCCATGCTTCCCCGCCCCTAACACGACCCCGGTCCAAGGCGTGGTTGAGGGCAGCTTTGAGAACTGTCAGCACTCGGTTTGCGCTGTCCTTTCTGGCCCTCTTTTCTTCGTCTGTGGATGGTGGGGCGGGAGGCTCTTTTTCTAGTTTCAGTGCGCGAGGGACTTTGAACATACGGGGGACGGGGGTGTGAGCGCCTTCGGGAAGAGGAGCCTTTGTCCGGACACGGCGGGGTGACTCTGCCAGGGCAGCCAGCCAGGTCTCAAGGCGCTTCCGGATGAGGCTGGCCACCGTCGTGTTGCCAAGCTGAGGGATGATATGAGCGTTGGCTCTCTGCTGATCCCGGCTCAGACCCTTCACACCCCTGCGTTTCCCATCTTCAAAGTAGTCGCGAAGGGCATCTGACACGGTGTAAGGGCCAGAAGGTAGGATTTCACCGCCTGCCACCAGGGTTGCTTCATGGGAGGCCTGGTCGAACCACTCACGGGCCTTCTCGTTAACCTGGGACCAAGTGAAGATCTTGTCTCCGTTGGCTTCAGCGTAGTCATCGGCAAACCCGAGAGTGATCTTCTTCCGTGCCCCACTCTCGGTGTCTCTCCATTTAGCCACCCATGATCCGGCTGCCTTGGAGGCCGGGCGGTAGTAGCCGATGAACCGCCCTTCTCCCAACTTGGACCAGTACGGCTCCTTGCGAGGGGTCAGCTTTAATCGGTTGGTCCGGTTTTCCAGGGTGTTGTCGCGCTTGGCCTGGGCCATGATCGTCTCCGAGATCCATCGGGCATCTATCGGGCACGAACGTTCCGGGATTACCCTGAACCAAGATGGTTCGGAAACCACTAAATAGCAACAGATGAAACACATGATCCAGTTCAGGCTGGTTCAATATGGGCTATTCTAGGCCCTTTCACGGCGGCAGCAGGGGTTCAAATCCCCTTAGCCCTACCAGCACGGCGCCTTGAGAAATCAAGGCGCCTTTTGTATTTATACGACCAGGCAAATCCCGAAAAGGCCCTCATCCCCAAAATATCCCCAAAGTCTGTTCACGAATGCTGAGGCACCCTGACGAACCATGGCGGCTTCTGTATCTTGTGCCTGGACTCAACGGAATACCCCACCCACCCGACACCCGGCCGCGATTTCCAGTGACAGGTTGTCTTTATACAACAAGTCGAAGCAGTTGAAATTGATATCATCGTAGTTTCGGGAGGTTCCTGGTTTCGATGGCGTGCGTTTGCTTCTTCATCCATGGCAGTGACGCCTATTACGAAGCTGGACGCGAAGCTGTGCGGTCTGTCCTTGAATTGACCGATTTCCCGGTGTTCGTGACCTGTGATGACAAGGCGCGGTTGAAGCTGGATTCGTCCCGGCTAAGTATCATCGATTACAGCAAGTACCCCGGCTCGCACCGCTCCTGGCGATTCCTCGGCAAATTCCGTGCGCTGGAGGCCTGCACCCAGGGCAGTGATGAAGAATTGTTGATATTCATGGATGCCGATGCACTCTTGCTGCGCCGCTTGGACGACCAGACGGTGCGGGCGGCACTCGACCAACATCCCTTGGGCATGGTCGAACAGACAACCATCACCGGATCCGCGATGAACCGGGCTGGGTTCTGGGAGCATTACCGCCAGCATTCCCTGGCGTTCATCGCTCCGAACCTCGCCCCACCGTCCCCCTCGGCATTCCGCTACTTCAATAGCGGTGTGGTTCTTGCCCACCGCCTGGCCATTGCGGAAATCGCCGGATGGGCCCTGTCCGAGATCAGCAGGAGCGGCTCGGATCATAACATCGGACAGCACATGATTGCGGATCAGGACTACTTCCAGGTCTGGACGAACACGCTTCATCCGGGATCCTGCCACGAGCTATCCTGGGAGTGGAACCACTGCGAATACTGGGATACTGGTTTTCCCAGGAGGAGAGCACGAATCGCACACTTCAGCAACTTCTGCAACGGTCCTGCACCAAATACCGCCGCGCGCATGCGGGCACTGCGAGGTTGAGGTGAGCCATCCAGCTCCGCAGCAAGGGGACGTGTTCAGGGACGGGACGAGCCGTGCGGGGTTTGCCGAGGGCGAACTGACGACGGTCATCGTCACGTACGACTCCGCTGAGGTGGTGGCACAGTGCCTAGCCTCGCTGCGCTGCTGTTCGGCCGGGACGGTGCTGGTGGTGGACAATGCCTCGAGCGACAACTCGGTGGAGCTTGCGCGCGCAGCCGGGGTGGGCGTCCATGTCCTCGATCGCAACCACGGATTTGCCGTGGCAGCAAACTACGGCGCGCGCGCTGCCCGGTCCCGGTTCCTGTGTTTCCTGAATCCGGATTGTTTCGTCGAAGCGGAGCTGTTGAAGACCGCAGCAACAGCTCTCCGGCAGGACGGACGGTGCATCGCCTTGCCGAGTTTTCTCCACGACGACGGCGTGGTCATTCCGGGATGCCAGCCAGGCTACACCTGGAAAAAGCTCCTTGCCGACATCATCGAGAACAATCGCCATTGGCCTCGGGTGCTCAGGCTGCTCAAGGGCCTGCCGGGCTATGACTCCGGGAGCTGGAAGTGGCCGCTGTGCGCCTGTGCCTTCATCCCAAGGGATCTGTTCCTCGAGGTCGGCGGGTTTGATGAACGGTACTTCCTGTACATGGAGGATGTGGAGCTGGGACTCTCGATTTCCCGGATCGGCGGAACCGTTGTGGCGCTCGACTCCACGGTGCGTCATCGCTCGCAGACCGGTTCTTCCGTCAATCCCGGCCGGCGCTTGTCACTGCTGAACAGGGCCCGGCTGCAGTTCGCCCGGCGGCATTACGGAGCATTCTTTGAATGGCTGCTGCGGAGGGTGATGCCGGCGCGCAGGCGGGTGGCCGCAGAGGAGGCTGGCTGATGCTCTACTACTTTGTTCCAGATACCAGGATCTTTGGCGGAATCAAGGTCGGCTACCAGTTCGTCGATGCGCTGAACGCCCTCGGGGTGCCTGCCGTGATTGCGTCACCTGGAGGGCTTGCGGCTTCTTGGTTCAGGTCCAGCGCGGCGGTGGTCGATGCCGAAACGGCTCGCAGATCCTTCCGGCCGGAGGACGTCGCCATCTTTTCCCTGCCGCATGATTATCCTTCGCTGCGCCAGCTTCCCGGGCAGCTGATCTTCCACTGCCAAGGCACCGATCCCCTCATCGACCCGATCCTGGCGGATCCCGAAGTGGGTGTGCTCACCTGCTGGAGGCAGGCCACGGAATACGCGCTGGCCCATGGCGTGCGGGAGCCCATCAATGTCGGCATCTCGATCCCTTCCTGTTTTGCGTACACCGGAGAGCCGAAAATCGAGAGGGCCGTGGCCTACATGCCGCGCCGGGGGGCGGAGCTCTGCGCGGAGGCGATGCGCCGGTGCGACAGGATGCGCTATATCGCGATCGATGGCATGCGTGAAGCCGAAGTGGCTCGTATCATGAAGTCCTGCTCCATCTTCCTCGCGACCTCCGAGCATGAGTGGTTCGGGCTTCCGGCACTGGAAGCCATGGCCGCCGGCTGCCTGGTTGTATCGGTGCCGGTTCTGGGCGGGATGGAATACCTTGACGATGGCGTCAACTGCAGGGTGGCCAGGCCACAGGACTTTCCGCCCGCCCTGGACGAGCTTGTTCATGAACGCTCCACGGGCCTGCGTTTCCGGATGAGGCAGGCGGCGATCGCGACTGCGCACCGCTATACGACCGAGCGGATGAGGCACCACCTGTCGGAACTGCTCGACGGACCGCTGTCCTCCTGGAGGAGAGCATGAGCCATCGCCTCTGTGCAGTGATCGTTTCTCGCGGTCTTGATGAGCTGCTGCGCTTCTGCCTGAAGAATTTCTTCGAGAGCGCGTCCGGACTTTCCGATCAGGTCCAGGTCATCGTGGCGGATAACGCCTCAGCCCGACCCTACACGGCATCCTCGTTCCCGGACAGCCGGGTGCGCCTGCTGCGCTTCGATACGCAGACTGGTTTCGCGGCCGCCTGCAACCGGGCGGTGCAGGAATGCGATGCGGAACAGCTGTTGTTCCTGAACAACGATGTGCTCCTCGATCGATCCACGCTGGTCCGGATGATGGAGCATTGCGATGCGCCCGGTATCGGCGTGATCGGATCCTGGCTCTATTTCCCGGATGGGCGGGTGCAGCACCGTGGCGTGGTCTTCGGTTCGGATGACATCGGTCCCTACCATCTGGACCGCGGGGGCTACCTCGAACCGCGCTGCGCCTTCCAGGAGTTCCAGGCCGTGACCGGCGCATGCCTGATGGTCGAACGGGAGCTGTTCAGCCGGATCGGCGGTTTTGATGAATCCTATTCTTTCGGGCTGGAGGACATCGATTTCTGTCTGCGGGTCAGACAGTCGGGGCGGCGAGTGATCTGTGTGAACGCCGGCCGCCCGTTGCATTTCGAATCGTTGACGCCCGGACGGGTTGAACTGGATGTTTCATCTCGGCAGCTGTTCCTCCAGCGCTGGCGCGGAAAATACTCAATCGATGGGTGATGGGATGTTGCAGATAACAGTCATTATTCACACTCGGGACTCCGAGGCGACCTTGCCGCGGCTGCTGGAGTCTGTCCGGTGGGCCGAGGAACGCATCGTGGTGGACATGGAGAGTCGCGATCGCACCTGCGAAATCGCGCGGCAATCCGGGGCCACCGTGGTCTCTACGCCGATTGCGCCCCGGGTGGACGGCATCCGGAACAACTTCCTGGAGCAGGGGAAGCATGAGTGGGTGTTCGTGCTCGATTCTGATGAATACCTCGCGGCCGACGCGGAGTGGGTGGTGCGAGATCTCATCGAGCAGCACGGCCAGAGGTTCGATGCGTTCTCCATCCCCCGGTACAACATGATTGCCGGGCAGATCGCGCGCTGCCGCGGCTGGTATCCCGACCAGCAGATCCGTCTATTCCGGAAGGGGTGTGTGCGCTGGAGTGATACCACGCACAAGCCGCCGGTCATCCTGACATCACGGAAACGGCTGCATGTGCTGGAACCGCCGGGCTGCCTCCACATCCATCACGAGAACTATGCCAGCGTCGAGCAGTTCATCGAACGGCAGTTCAGGTATGCGCTCAACGATCAGTACCCTGCAGACGGGTTTTCATTCGAGCGCTATGTTGCGGAGGCCTTCGAAGAATTCAACTACCGGCTGGATGAGAAGAATGACGGGGAGCTCTCCTTCGCCCTGGCCACGGTCATGGCCTGGGACCGGGTGATCCGGGGACTGATCCACTGGGAGCGCACGGGCAGGAAGGATTCGCTGTCCCGGGCCTACTCGCTGCCGGTGACCACGCTGAGCCGCTACCCTGACTGTCTCTTCCCCGGCGATGTCGAGGAGCTGCGCAACCGGGTGCGACTGCTGGAATCCGTGCCTGGGGCGAAGTCGATGGCGCGCCTGGTGAAGTGCTTTCGCCGGGAACACAGGAACATGAAGGAGCGGCTGAAGCGGATGAGGCAGCGTTTCCGCCGCTGAGCCCGGCAAGCGGTCAGACCCGCCAGGCGATCCAGACTCTCGTATCGAGGACACCCAGCTCCGGCCGGGGGCGCCAGAGGCATTCCCCGTCCAGGCCCGCCGACTGCAGGCATCCGAGGAAGCTTCTGCCGTAGGTGGCGCCGTCCGCCTGGAAGGTCGTGTCGCGGCGTGCGGGGTCATAGGGGAGCACAAAGACCAGCCGGTCCATCTCTCCGGCTAGGGCCGAGAACCTGGAGAGACCCGGCCCGTCGAGCGGTGACTTGCCTTCCGGATCGTAGTGGATGATGCCGACAGGCTGGATCCGGCCTGTCGGCGGCGCTTCCAGGGCCTCTTCCATCCTGCGTACCCCGGGAAGGCGGCGGAGCACGACATCCGGGAGGCGATGACCGAGGATCGTCCCGGCCGAAGCGGCCAGCACATCCTTGATGGAACCCTTGCCGGGAAACAAGTCGTCCAGGAGGGCCTGGGCGCCCATCCTCAGGCCGGGACCTGCCGAACAGGCCGGGCAGACGAGGTCGAGCCCGCTCGCCGCCCGGGCTGGAATGAGGAAAGGACCCTCATGCCCGCAAACCGGACAGTGCCCGGCACCGGGAGGCAGCCCGAGCTCGGAAAACAGGCGCACCAGGCGGAGCAGGCTGGCTTCCATCGAGAACGTGCTCCTGGCAAGCCTGGATGCACTCTGGGAGATGTCTTCCCAGAGTGCATCCTCATCCAGGAGGCGGACGATCTGGTC
>Ga0209099_1003845_pt1 | contig 11855 bp, 13 predicted proteins | sample AD_JPNHW2_MetaG_FD_184430 | JGI IMG/M metagenome (GOLD analysis project Ga0209099, IMG submission 184430) | Active sludge microbial communities of municipal wastewater-treating anaerobic digesters from Japan - AD_JPNHW2_MetaG (SPAdes) (version 2) | ecosystem: Engineered > Bioreactor > Anaerobic...
CTATACAATTTCTAAAATTATCGGTATCCACTTTTTGTTTTAAAAAAGTGTTGCTTAAAAAAACAGAACGGGTGATCATATAACCATATTTATTTACAATATAAATTTCCCGGGTCCTGCTTTTGCTAGATGACTCCCCGACAATTTTATCCAAACCGTTCATTCTTACCCGCGCCACTAAAACCCCTATGAATTCATTGGTGCTACTATCTAAAATCGGACCGGATACGGCAATTAGGTTTTTATCTATATTTTCGGAATAATAGGCATCTTTAACAAAGATATTTTCTTGGCCGCCGGCAAAATAAGCATCTGCAGATTTATCTAAACCCAAACTATTTTTATTAGAAGAAGCAACTACCCGCCCCGAAGCATCCAAAAGTAAAAACTCATAAATTTCAGGATTAGCGGCTTTGGTCCGGGATAATCTCAACATCGCGGCATTGAAAGCTGCCTGGCTGGCTTGCGGATTTTCTTTTCGTATTTTTAAAAAATCCCCTAGAACTACGCTCCGGGAAAGCTGGACAATGGAAATTTTAAGCAGCTCTAAATATGTCTCAATATGCCGGGCATTTGCGGCAAGGTCTGTTTTCAGCTGTTCGTAAATAGCATTCTGCAGGGTTTGTTTAACCGTAAAATAAACAATTGAAAAAATAATAAAATTGGCACAAATAGTAAAAATTATAAAAATAAAGGATATTTTATTGGCTATTTTCATAGATTTTCCGGATTAACACGCTATCAAAAGAATTTTCTGAATCAGGCAGCTTACTGATCCTTCCGTTGTTGAACTTAAGCTGAGCAATCAAATCAAAGATCTCTTTGCGGGCTTTAGCTTGGCTTGGGTCTATTTGCTCTTTATAACCGATCCACTTCAAGCGTTCGATACTTTGCCGATAAGCCAGCGGTGTAATCTTATAATGCCTAGCGATAATCCGGCTGCCTTCTTCAGGATGATCCTTCAAATATTCTATCGCCTTAAACCATCCCCGCATCAAGGCAGAAACCGCCTGAGGATTATTTTTTAAAAAGTCTTCCCGGACATTAAGCGTGTCAATAATTACTTCCGGCGTCTGACGGGTGGAAACTAAAATATGCGCACCCGGCCGGGCCAGGGCCCGGGTAACCCACGGCTCCCAGGTAACCACCGCTTCAGCTTCTTTACCCAAAAAAACATCCGCCACTTTATCCGGAGGCCGGGTAATGATAGAAATATCTTTTAAAGATAGACCCTTTTTATGGAATAGGTAGGAGATAAACGTCTCGCTGACATCATCGCGGGAAAAGACTATTCTTTTACCGATTAAATCATTTAAACTCTTAATACTCTTATCTGCGACTATAGCATCCCCTCCGAAAGAACAATCCAGCTCTAAAACCGCGATCACCGGTGTATTCTGAGCTCTTTTAGAAACCAAAAGATCGATAGTTCCAACTTCGCAATCCAAGATACCGGCTTTAAAGGCATCACGGCGGTTAGAATCTAATTCTTCATCAATAAAAAATACTTCAATTCCATCTTGGACGAAAAAGCCTTTCTCCTGCGCTAAATAAAACGGGCCGTAACCCACCCATTCTTGTGAAGCGATGCTAATCCTGGTAAGTTTTTTAGGTTGAACAGAACATGCACTTAATCCTAGAACTAAAGCTGCTCCGATAATAATCACGTTTATTCTTTTCATGATGTTATTTTACCTCAATCAATTGATATTACAAGGCATTTAGTAAAATAGGGGACCTCCCTTTCAAAGGTAAAAGAAGATACCTCTACTTTAAACGCGGCCAGCAATACTTTAAACGCGGCCAGCAATATAGATATATTTCAGCAGATGCTTACCGGTATTAACTACGTTGTGCGGCATTTTAGGCGGGAGATAAACAAATATATTCTTCTTAACCTTTAGGCAGCTTTTTTTACCATAGTAAACTAATCCTGAACCGTGAATTATAAAAACGACCTCTTCGCTTGAACCGGTGGTATGTTCGCCGACTGACTCTTTCGGCTTTAAAATTACATAACCGCTACGCAATCCTTTTACTTTCTTAGAATCTCCAAACAAACGCAAAAATCTTTGCCGGCCTTTCAGTTGCACAGAATAAGCTTTATTTTTAATCATGTTTTGACCTTGCCTGTTTTAACTAATTTTCATCAAGATGATGCTCTAAATGCAAATGGGGATGGATATGAATCTTATCTTTATGGTGATGGCTATGAATATGCGCCAGGTTATTGGCCTCAAGTAACGCCGGATCATTCAAGATACTTGCCGGCGGACCGGATTTAACAATTACCTTTTGCTGGCCGAAAACATAGACTATATCCGAAATCTCCTCCACAATATGCAAATCATGTGTGGCGGTAATAATTGTTTTTCCGGAATTATTCTCTTCAATAAGCAAATCAATAATATGCCGGGTAGTCAACGGGTCAAGCCCGGCAGTCGGTTCATCCAGGATAAGAATCTGCGGATCAATAATCAAAATCGAAGCAATCGCAACCTTACGCTTCTCACCGATACTTAATTGATGCGGTGGACGCTCTAACAAATCCTGGATCTTTAGCGTGAAAATAAGCTTATCCAGCCGTTTTTGGATTTGATCTTTAGAAAAACCCAGTTGCAGCGGAGCAAAGATAATATCTTCCTTAACCGTAGGACAAAATAGCTGGACATCAGGATTCTGAAAGATAAATCCCACCTGGCTGCGGAACTCCCGGGAGAATCCGCTATTACTTAAACTTTTCTCATCTAATTTCCGGCCGCAAAAAACCACCTCCCCTTGATCGGCAAAAATCAAACCATCAAGTATCTGTAAAAAGGTGGATTTGCCGCAGCCATTGGCTCCAATAATGCTTATTTTTTGGCCCGCATTAATTTTAATATTTATCCCGCATAAAGCGGGAAATTTGTTCAAATAAGAAAAACGCACATCCTTTAATTCAAAAATTATATTATCCATAGCATCACCCCTACTGCCAATAACCATAAACAATCTTTAATTCCGATTTTAAAATCATTCCGGACGCAAACTTCTCCCCGGTATCCCCGGGAAAGCATAGCTTTATACACCTCTTCATTCAGAGCGACTGAACGCTCCCATAAAGCCGCAATATTCCAAGCGACGATTTCCTGGCCTCTTTGATAGCGCACTCCCGCGCCCAGGCGGCTCTTAATCGCTAAATATGTATTCTGAATTATTCCGGCGAAAAGATAAATATAGCGGTAGCTCATTCCTAAGATCATGATAAAAACCTGGGGAATTTTAAGAATTCTTAAAACGGCAAGTAATGTAAAATGCTTGGTCGTAAGATTTAAAAGAGTAACTATAGATACGCAGGTCACCACACGCATAATAAAAATTACCGCTCCGGCCACCCCCTGATGCGTAATAACCAATTTTAATCCCAGGAGATGAAAAACCAGCCATGCTTGGCCGGGATTAAAGATCGCCGGTAAAGCAATAAACAAAGAAAACAGGGGGATAAAAAGCCAGGTCCGCTTAAGAAAAAAGATCAGATTTATTTTAGAAAACAAAACCAGAACCAAGCAAAATACGTAAAGCCAAAGCAAAGCGATAATACTTCCGGAAAATAAAGCCGCAAGCACCAATAATAAAAAAGTAAAAATTTTCATCCTGGGGTCTAAAGACTGCAGGAATCCTTTTTGTAAGGCATGCTCTTCGGCAAAAAGCGAATCTTTTAAGAAGGTCAGCACCCCGACAATCGAACGCTCGATAAAATTGTTACTTTTCATTATTTTTCAGACCGCTTACTTTTTTACCGGATATTTGCCGCAACAGAATTTTTCTCCTTCCGGACAATATCCCAGCTCTTCACATTTGGCTCCGGCAGTAAAAAAGACTGCCGGTAGTTTTTGGCGGCAGATCTCTAACATTTTATTTGCCAGATGACGGATCTCCCATTGCGCCCGGGCGCAACAACGGTGTTGGAAAAAATGCAGCAGCTCCCGGCAATTCATGGTGACCACAATTTTGGTTTCCGCCGCCTGCGGAAGAGCAAAACGCGCGTCTTGATTGACTATTTCCCCGCTCAATTTGTCCTGACCCAAAAGCCTGGTCAATTTAGTATAGCTCTGCTGGATAGTAACCATTAACTTTTCAAACTCATCTTTAGCTTCAGAATTACTTTCAATGGCCGGCGGAATAATATAATCAAAATCCTTTTCTTTTACATAGCGCTGGCTTTGCTGAGAATAAGACGCCAGACGGTGCCGCACCAGCTGGTGGGTAAGTGCCCGGGAAACCCCTTGGATGGCGAAACTGAATTTAACATGCTCCAATGGACTCATATGCCCGGAGGCAACAATATTCTTAACAAATTCTTCCTGTTTTTTAATATCTATTGCGGTATCTGAAAAAACTTCACCGGCAAATCTCTCGGAATAACACTGCCGGCAAGCCACATAAATAAGTGTAATTGCGTTCTGGCTCATTTCTAATAGCTGAACCTCCAAATTAACTTTTGCCATAATCCTCCCCCATTCTTAAGATAAATACTGATCAGCCAGATATGAACTGCGTACATACGGAGCGCTTTGGACATGCAGAAACCCCAACTCTCTGCCTTTTTCTTTATAATAATCGAACTGCTCCGGTAGAATATAATCTTTTACTGGATAATGTTTTTTACTCGGTGACAAATACTGGCCGATACTTAATAAATCACATCTTGCCGAACGTAAATCTTTCATGACTGCCAGAATCTCATCCGGCTTCTCCCCCAACCCGAGCATTAAACCGGATTTTGTTCTAAGCTTTGGCGCCATATCTTTTATTAATCTCAACAGCTTAAGCGAACGGGAATAATCTGCTCCTTGCCGGACGGTTTTATAAAGCGAGGGGATTGTCTCTAAATTATGCGCAATAATCTCAGGAGCCGATCTTACAACAGTTTCCAAAGCAGTTAAAGATAATCCGAAATCCGGAATTAAAAGTTCAACTGTAACCGAGGGTAATTTACGGTTAATCTGCCTAACCGTATCTGCAAAAATACCCGCGCCGCCATCTGCCAGGTCATCCCGGGTAACGCTGGTAATTACTACATGTTTTAAACCCAACTGCGCAACCGCCTGAGCGACTCTTTCCGGCTCCCGGTCATCCACGGGGTAAGGCTTAGCTTTGGTAACATTACAAAAACTGCAACTCCGGGTACAATTTTTTCCCAGGATCAAAAAGGTCGCTACTTTCCGTAAGAAGCATTCACCGATATTCGGACACATCGCCTGCTCGCAAACCGTCTCCAAATGCAAATCCCGCAAGGATTGTTTCATTGTCGAACAATCTTTAAGACTGATTTTTTTATTTAACCAGGCTGGCTTCAAATCAACCTCATTTCCGGTAAACCGAATTAATTATTTTGTAGAGACGCTAAGTTTTGCGTCTCTGCATCCGGTTGGCGATAATTTAAAAAATTAATATTAAATGTATGCGCGAATGCTTCTATCAGCTTTTCTTCTAAAACTTCTTTTTCGGGTAAAACCTTTAATTCATCCGACAAGGTTGTCAGGCCGGCGGCTAAATCATCAGGCACAGATTTAATATATTTGCGTAAAATACCCCAATTTATCCGGCAAGGGATAGAACCGTGCTGAAAAATAGTCTGCCGGTTTCTTTTTTGCGCGTTACCGCCGATTTTCCTAGCGCCAATTATAATATCATATTTTTCATGCGCAGCGCTACAAAGCTCATGCGGGGCGTTCTTATTCCTAAAATCCGCCCCCTCCAGAGCAAAACCCGGATTTAAACCTAAAGATTTATAAAAACGTAAAAGAAACTGACAAATATTGCGGTAATCCACAAAAAACTTTTGCGGCTCTCCGACATCAGATTTGCTGCAGACAAAGCTATAAGTAATTTCATCGTCATGAAAAAGAATCCCGCCGCCGGTAATTCTTTTCACCACCTCCACCCCATCAATGCCACAGGCGGCTAGATCAAGTTGATTTTGCGGCTCCTGAGAAAATCCATAGGTAAAAGAAGGCCCCTGCCACTGATACAAGCGTAATACACCGACGCCATCTTCCAGATAGCCTTTGTAGATTTTTTCATCCAGCGCCATATTACTGGCGGCACTCAAAGCGCCGGAGCGGATAAGACGGAATAATTTCATCGCTTTTATTTAGGATTTTTCCAGCAAAGGTCCGGCTGGCGCGCTGCCCTTACCTCATCTAAACGCTTAATCGGCATTTTTTGAGGCGCTTGCCTAACTTGTAAAGGGTTGTCTTTAGCCAGATCAGCAATTTTGATCATTGTATCAATAAAAGCATCCAGGCATTCTTTGGATTCTGTTTCTGTGGGCTCAATCATCAAGGCCTCTTTAACAATCATCGGAAAATAAATAGTCGGAGGATGATACCCCTGATCGATCAGGTATTTTGCGATATCTAAAGCATGCACGCCATTTTTAGCTTGCCGGGATGCCGAAAAAACACATTCGTGCATACAAGTTTTATCAAAAGGCAGGTCATAATATTTTTTAAGTCTGGACTGACAATAATTAGCATTAAGCACGGCGATTTCCGCAGCCTGAATTAACCCCTCTTTACCTAAAGCCAGAATATAGGCATAAGCCTTAAGGATTACTCCGAAATTTCCGTAAAAAGGAGCAATATAGCCGATAGATTTAGGGTAATTATAATTCAAGACAAAAGTAGAATCGTTTTTGCGGATAACCCGCGAAATAGGCAAAAACTCCACCAGCTTTTCACTGACCCCCACCGGACCGGCTCCCGGCCCGCCTCCTCCATGCGGAGTACCGAAAGTCTTATGCAAATTAATATGCATTACATCAAAACCAATATCCCCGGGACGCGCCTTGCCCAGCATGGCGTTAAGATTTGCTCCGTCATAATACATTAACGCTCCTGCTTTATGCGCCAAGTCCGCAATTTCCTTAATCCGGGGGTTAAAAAGACCCAAGGTATCCGGGCAAGTCAGCATTACTGCCGCCACTTCATTATTTAATTCTTTTTTGTATTGTTCTAAATCCATGTAGCCGTCGGCACCCGTAGGAATAACTTTAACTTCATAACCGGCAATAGTGGCGCTGGAAGGATTAGTTCCATGCGATGAATCCGGAACAATCACATATTTACGCCGGGATCCTTTATCTTTGTGATATGCAGCGATCAGCATTACACCGGTTAACTCACCATGAGCCCCGGCCAAAGGCTGCAGCGTAAAAGCGCTCATTCCGGTAATTTCCGCAAGCAATTTTTCAGATTCATACAAAACTTCCAAAGACCCTTGCGCCAGGCTCCCGGAAAGTTGCGGTAATAAAGGATGTAATTGGCTAAATCCTTCTAGAGCGGCAATCCGTTCAGTAAATTTCGGATTATATTTCATCGTGCAGGAACCTAAGGGATAAAAATTAGTATCCACGGAGAAATTAAGCCGCGATAGATTTGTAAAGTGGCGCACTACATCCAATTCGCTCAAACCAGGCAAATACGCATCATTAGAGCGGCAATATTTGGCGGCTAAAGGTTTAGCCTGAGGAACATCGCTTGTCCCGTAAGAAAATCCTCCGCGGCCGTCTCTATGCTTCTCAAAAATAAGTTTCATACTCATAATACTGCCTCCAGAGTGTCCGCCAGGCGCTGAATCTCTTCTTTAGTTCTTTTCTCGGTGACCGCGATTAATAGATAATTATCCATTCCTTTATAAAATCTGCCCAGAGGAAAACCGCAGGCAAAGCCTTTTTCAATCATGCGCTGCACTACTGTATCTGCATTGCACGGCAACAAAACCGTAAATTCATTAAAAGTCGGCGAAGAACGTTTTACCTGCACTCCCTTAACCCGGGACAATGCCTCTTTGGCAAATTCTGATTTTTGATAGTTCTGCCGGGCTAATTCCTTAAAACCTGCTTTACCTAAAAGAGAAACAAATATCGCCGCCCGTAAAGCGCAAAGCGCTTCATTCGAACAAATATTAGAAGTCGCCCTTTCCCGGCGGATATGCTGCTCGCGAGTCTGTAAAGTTAAAACAAATCCTCTTTTTCCGTCGCTATCCACCGTTGCTCCCACAATCCTGCCGGGTATCTGACGGACAAACTGGCTCTTTACCGCCATAAAACCAAGATACGGCCCGCCAAAAGAAAGCGGAATGCCTAAACTCTGGCCCTCTCCGCAGGCAATATCAAACCCCATCTCTCCTGGAGTTTTTAACATACCCAAAGAAACCGGATAGACACAAGCAATGGCTAAAGCTCCAAATTCATGCACTTTTTCCACCATATCGCTATAATCATCAACTGCGCCGAAAAAATTCGGATTCTGGAAAATTACCGCTGCCGTTTGATCATCTACATATTTAAGCAAATCCTGCCGGGAACTTTGGCCATGGACTACCGGAATTTCCACAAATTCAATGGAAAGATTAGAGGTATAAGTATAAAGCATGGTGCGGTAAATCAGGTTCACTCCACTATCCAGAATAACTTTATTGCGCCCGGTATGGCGCACTGCCATCATCATGGCTTCAAAGAGAGCTGTACCGCCATCATATAAAGAAGCATTGGAAATATCCAGCCCGGTAAGCTGGCAAATAATACTTTGATATTCATAAATTGCCTGCAGCCATCCTTGCGAGCATTCCGGCTGATATGGAGTATAAGCGGTATAGAATTCGGAACGGCCAGCTAAAGCATCCACTGCCGCCGGGATAAAATGATCGTAAAAACCGCCCCCGACAAAATTAATCAATCCGGTAGCATTTTTAAAAGCAAGCTTACTTAAGGCAGCAGTTACTGCAAATTCTGATTTTGACTCCGGCAGGTTAAAAGACTTTGGGCGCAGACTGGCAGGAATATCCTTAAAAAGATCGGCAACGCTTTTAACTCCGATAGTCGAAAGCATTTGCTGAATATCTTCTTGCGTATGCGGAACATAACTCATTTAGAAATCCCCTCTACATATTTCTGATAACTTGCCGCATCCATCAGATTAGATTGCTCTGCTTGGTTTAAAAATTCGACCGAATAAAAATAACCTGCCTCATAGGCGGATTGGTTAATCAATTCCGGATGGGTAGCCAGCTGCGTATTTACTGCTACCACTTTTCCCGATAAAGGCGCATAGACATCAGAAGCGGCTTTAACCGATTCTACCGTCGCACAATATGCTGATTGCTTGAGTATTTCACCGACTTTGGGTAATTCCACAAAGGTGATATCACCTAAAGAATGTTGGGCATAATCGGTAATTCCGACAAAAGCAACTTTTCCTTCTATCCGTGCCCACTCATGCTCTTTAGTATAAAGAATATTTTTTGGTATATTCATTTTTCCCCCTATTGTTTATTAACCTCTGCCATCAACGAGGTTTTTTTCAAAAAAGGACGCCTAACTACTTTAACCGGAATTTCGGTGACATCTTGCTTAACTACCAGCTGTGCATCAAGATCATAATTACCCGCAACATAACCCATCCCAATACCCACACCCAGACTGGGTGAGAAAGAACCGCTGGTGACCCGGCCGACCTGACGGCCATTATCTAATATAGAAAATCCATTGCGCGGCGATCTGCGGGAATCCGCTTGGAAATAAATTAAATGCTCACCCGGACCATTCTGCTTTTCTCTCAGCAAAGCCTGACGGCCGATAAAATCCTTGGAAAAATCCACAAACTTCGCGGCGCCTGCGGCCAGCGGCGAATGATTTTCATCTAAATCATGCCCGTAAAGAGGATAACTCATTTCCAGGCGTAAAGTATCACGCGCTCCTAAACCTGCCGGTTTAACCCTGGCATCTTTAAGTAAAATCTCCCAAAGTCTGGCAACATAATCATTGGCAATATAAATTTCATAACCTAACTCACCGGTATAACCGGTCCGGCTGATAATACAACTTTGATGTTCGAATATTTTAAATTCCGAAAAAGTATAATAGCTAAGCTTTCCTACGCCCTCACCAAAAATCGTTTTAAGCACATCCAACGACTGCGGCCCCTGCACATCCAGTTTAGCCATTTTACCGGATACATCCTCTAAAGAACAATCTGCGGAAAGATGGGCTTTAAAATGCGCCAGGTCACCGGGGGTTGTCGCAGCATTAACGACAATCATCCAGAGGGTTTGATCAATCCGGTAAACAATCAAATCATCCATTATCCCTGCCTGTTCATTAAGCAGAAAGCCGTAACGGCAGGCACCCAAAGGCATGGAAACGATATTTTGAGTAATGATGCGGTCAAAGCCGCTTGCAAGCGGATCCGCCTGCAGCATAAATTCACCCATATGGCAAATATCAAATACCGAAACTGCCTCTCGGGTATGCGCATGCTCCGCCAGGATTCCCTGGTACTGAATAGGCATCATCCATCCGCCAAAAGGAGCCATTTTTGCGCCAAGGGCAAGATGATTTTCGTAAAGCGGGGTTTTTAACACTGGATATATTCTTTTATTTATTGTTTAGGTAATTGGAAAGATTATACCACAATTTTCATTTTTTACTCAAAAATTTACCTAATATAAATACCACTCCGATACAAACAAGTACCCCCAGAACAGCGGAAGAAACATAAGCCAGACTTAAGTTGACCAAAGGCTTTTCTTCCCATCCTTTAAAAGCATAATCAGGAATCGGAGCACTCCACAGGCTGGAAAGTTTTTCTAGCCCCTTAGGGATATAACCGGCTAATGTTTGTATTTCATCAACGCCCCATTCACCCCAAGCTGCCCCGGCCTTAAAATACTCCGGTAGTAATAACCCTAAAGGTGAAAGTATGATTAACACTCCTAATCCTAACCAGAGTTTAGTAATCAGTTTCATAATTTCACTTTCCTCTCTGCCAGGAGATCTCCTGAATGTTTTTGTAAATATTTTATTGCCAAAGCGGTTACAATTGCCTCCACCCATCCAAAGATTAAAAGATGCTCACCTAACATTACCGTCACAGCCACCTTTAATCCATAAGGGCAATATAACGATTGACCGCCGGCTGTATGATGCAGTAATGGCTGCAACCCGAATTCCACACCGGCTAAAAAAGCAGCCAAATTAATACCGGTATATCCGGCTACACCTGCGGCAATTACCCTTCTTTTGGAATCTACGGGTGTATTATGACTAATCGCTTTATATACGTAGTAACCGACAAACGGTAAAATAAATGCCATATTAAAACAATTAGCGCCAATGGCAGTAATCCCGCCATCGCCAAATAACAAAGCCTGAATAACCAAGGCCACAGTAATCGCAATACATGCCGCCCAGGGCCCCAACAATATCGCCGCCAAAACTCCGCCTACCGCATGGCCGGTTGTCCCGCCTGGGATAGGCACATTAAACATCATGATTACAAAACTAAATGCCGCCCCGATCGCCAGCATCGGTACTTGTTTTGCGCTTAATGTTTTTTTGACAATCTTTGAGGCAACAGCCCAAATTGGCAGCATGATGACATAAAAAAACCCGCAAGTCGCCGGGCCCAAATATCCATCAGGTATATGCATTTTATTTCAAAGCCTCCCGGCGCATAATAAAGAATATCGGAAAAACCATAATTTCCACCATAATACTAACTGCCACTACCGCCGATATAGAATATTCATAAAGCAGCCCGGTCAAAGCACTGCCGATAAAGATTGACAGGCCGTAAGCGGCATTAAATACTCCATAACCTGTCCCCCTCTTTTTTAGCGGCGTAAGGTCAGCAATTGCCGATTTCATCACGGTTTCATGACAACCCATAACAATACCCCAGACAATCACTCCCGCCAATACCCAGCCGAATTTAGTAGAAAAAACCAATCCCGGGATGAGTAATGAAAAAACAGGGATCGCAATTAAGGTAATCAGCCCTGCTTTGTCATTGCCGCGCCTGGCCTTAAAA
>Ga0209099_1003848_pt1 | contig 11850 bp, 10 predicted proteins | sample AD_JPNHW2_MetaG_FD_184430 | JGI IMG/M metagenome (GOLD analysis project Ga0209099, IMG submission 184430) | Active sludge microbial communities of municipal wastewater-treating anaerobic digesters from Japan - AD_JPNHW2_MetaG (SPAdes) (version 2) | ecosystem: Engineered > Bioreactor > Anaerobic...
GGGTGCCAAGGACAAGAGGATGTCCCCGGCATCGGATAATCTCGTGCGCCTCCATGCTTTATCATGTGAGGGTTGCCATTCATATTCAATGTTTATCACCGTTTTGTGTCCCGAATGCGGGGAAGAGACCGAGCACGAGGTCCTCGCGGAGTCCCGCGACCGCCTTGTCCGGTGCACAGCGTGCGGGCACCACCACCGTATACCCTGGGAAAAGGAACCTGAAATGCAGGTAATAAAGACAATTGTCTCCCGGGAAGGGACTTCACTTACCGGCACCATTGAATTTGACCCGGAGGACGAGTGTTTCCTTGACGACCATCTTGTGGCAGAGTGCGGAGACGAAGCCTACGGGGTCGAAGTCACAGCAATCGAGTGCGGGGGAAAACGACTGACGCGTGCGAAAGTAAAAGACATCACGACGCTCTGGACCCGGACCATCGACAAGGTGGTCGTGAAGATCTCCGTCCATGACGGCAGGAAGACAATTCCGCTCTACCGGGAATGCGACGGGGATGATGAATTTGTGGTCGGAGAGAAATACGTTGTCGACGGGAAACGATTCAAGCTCTCCCACATCAAACTACGTGACGGTCCCCTGATGAGAAAAGAGGGATGGAAAACCATCGCTCACAAGATCAAACGAATCTATGGGTTCCGATCATAGGAGCCTTTTTTTATTGTTACCACCCCCGATCTCGCGGGCAGGATAAGGATACCGGCGGTCCCTAAAAGAAACAAAAAAGGAATACCTCGTTTCGGTCTCCCGGCATGACATTCCAGCGGGAGGAGGATTAATCCCTCTTTTTTAAGAACAAACAATACAACGGATACACGCCTCATAAAAAGATTAAAAAAAGTATCCGGGGGATCAGGTCGCCTTATTGATTGAGACGACGGTAACATCAACACTCGGATAGGCGAAATCGAGAGTGATCCCGTCAGATGTCTTATTGGTGATCTCACCGAAACGGACATAGTACTGGGCAGTGGAATTGTCCGACGCCGCATCAGGATTGTCGGAAACGCCAAGGGACATCAGCTGGCCAACCTGCATCGATGAGAGACTCATGTTGTTCTTTGCCAGCTGGTCTGCCGACCAGAACTGTGTCATGGGCTGTTTCGACGCAAGAGAGATCGTTTTCTGGCCGTTGGTTTTGAGGCCGACAATACCCGTACTGATTGCATCGTACTCGTTCGCGAACAAAGCAAACTGGTTCGCCCAGCCGGTCTTCTCGGAATAGATCTGCACCGGGAATATCGATTTTGTGAGCGACTGGTTTGCCGTTATGGTCACCTGTTTTGAGTACATGACACCGGAACCCTGACTGACAAGCTGCGTGTACAGTTGTGAGTTCGAGGTGATAAGCGCTTGTCCCTGCGCATCCCGGAGAGTATAGTCCACAACCGCCACATCGCCGGGTTTGACCGCAGCAAGCGATGTGATCCAGCTTGAGCCCATTGAGGATACTACCATCAGTACAACAAAGAGTACACCGGCAACAATCGCGAGTACTTTTGTCCACACCTTCTTTGATTTCTCTTCCTGCTTTTTTGCGCCCATTATTAAAATCCTCCTTATTATGTCAACGGTGAACGGTCATAAACTATTCTGATAGGATCCATATCTGGTTACCTGCTAGTTCCGTGTGGATGTGAGGGAATATGATGATGAGATCGTTATCGTTGCCGATCTACCTGGCATCGAAAAAGAGAACGTCAGCATCCAGTTAGTGAACCCCAGTACTTCTCTATTTTCACGTTGAAAGAACAACCACTAAAAATTCGAATGAGACAGATCTGGAAGCGGGAGTACCCTTTTTTGGCAGTCGCCACCCTCCATTTATTCCAGGAGGGGGTACCTCCCCATTTGTACAAAGGTGGCACCCCCCACTCCCACGCAACAAGAGGGGGGTGGGGTATCATGCTTTTAAAAAATCGGTCGGGGGGTGGGGGTACCTCTCCTTTTTGGGAGCGGGGGGTACCCCCTTGCAAGAAAAGAGGCCCCTACCCCCCCAAGCCATCGGCCGGAAAAAATATCCCTTCAGACGATAACTCCACACGAAGCACAGGTTTTGGAAATGTCGGAAAAGGAGGGGGGATGCATCCTCTTATGCCCGGACAGGGGGGTGGGGGTATCGTTCTTTTAAAAAATTGGTCGGGGGATCAGGGTACCTCCCGGTTTTGGGAGCGGGGGGTGCCACCCCGGGCTGGTTGAGGGGGGTACCCCCTATGGACCAAAAATCGATTCGGCAAGTCCAGTTAAAAAATTCTGATGTGTATAAAGGAAAATTTAGAGAAGTACTGAACCCGCGTGTCCTTGAGATATCTGCGAACATAGATGAGAGACTGATGAGAAATCCAAAGGTTACTACATGCGAGAGCGGATGGACGGCACGATGCGACGTGTGGTGACACTGCCTGCATATGTAACCGAGAGCGATGCCAAAGCCCGTTTCAAAAACGGTGTGCTGGAAGTCCATCTCAAACATTCAAAGATGGCACAGGTTTCACACATCGTTATCGAATAGATTCGCCACCCCATCTCATACCGTTTTTACCGATTCATTTAAAGTCATCAGCGCCGGAAACTGTAATGATGGACAAAAAAAAGGTCAAGGATTATATGACCTATGATGTCGTCAGCGTGGATCTCCACGGTACGGTACAATCGGTTATAGAGAAGATCCAGCAGACCAATCATGACGGCTTCCCGGTTGTTGACGGTTCAGCAGTGGTCGGGTATATCGCAGCCAGAGATCTTCTCTTTGTAAAGCCGGGCGAGACCATCGAGCAGGCAATGTCCGGAGAACTGATCGTCGCAGATCCAGAGATGGACATCACAGATGCCGCACGTGTGATCTTTCGGAGCGGTATCCAGAAGCTTCCCGTAGTGGACGAGAAAAACCACCTGCTCGGGATCATCTCCAATTCCGATGTGATCCGCTCGCAGATCGAGCACGTATCCCCGGAAAAAGTCTTCAACTTCATGTCGACGCTCAAAAAACTCTATGGCGTCGATCCTACGCTCAACCGGGGCATTGTGCCCATAAAAGATCTGCTCCCCACCCAGTCCAGGATCTACGAGGATGAACTGGAAGGCAGAATCTACGAGATCAAAAAAGGGCTGGCTGAACCCATCATCGTGGTGAAAAGGCCGGGCCGGATTATTCTCGTCGACGGTCACCACCGTGCGATTGCCGCAAAAAGGCTTGGCATCACGGCGCTTGACGCGTATATTATCGAGATCCGCGAGGATGTGGAACTGGGCATGGAGCGGACGGCAAACACGATGAACTTAAAAACGCTCGATGACGTGCAGGTGCTGGATTACGCCCGGCACCCGCTCGTTGCGATCACTCACCGGCTGGTAAAACGGCCATAAAAAAATGATTACTATCTTTTTTATGACCCTTCGCATCTGATATCGAACTTATCGTTTAAAATGTGTTCTTTTACAATAGTCCCGTCGGGAACCACGACCTCGGGCCAGATCCGGGTCTTTGAATGGACTACCACGTTGTTGCGCAGGACGACCCGGGGGCCGATCACGGTATCGTTCTCAATGCTACACCCTTCCCCTATGTGGGTATCGTTATCGATAATGCTTCCCGAGATCGTGGTGTTTGCCCCGATCACTGCCCGGTTATAGAGCGACGAGGAGAAGATCTTCGCATTGTTCCGGATAATGCACCGCTCGCCGATGCTTGTATAGGGACCGATGAGGACATTGTCTCCGATCGTCGTTCCCGAACCGATCGCCACCGGGCCGATGACCCGGGTATTCTTCCCAAGAGTGATCGAATCGCCCAACTGCACCGGGCCCTGCACCCGTGCGCCGTGCATGGAGAGATCTCCGATGATGTCGGTGATCGTGATATCCTGCAGTTTCCAGCGCTCTGCCTGCCGAAGCGAGTGCGGGCTCCCCACATCGGTCCAGTTCCCGCGGGCAAACCAGCCTTTGAGAGGTATTCCTTCCTCCATCAGGTGCGGGAAGAGATCCCGGGCAAAGTCAAACTTTTTTCCTGTCGGGATGTGATTGAAGATCTCCGGATTGCAGACATACATCCCGGTGCTTGCGAGATTGGAGAATATTTCACCGGGCGAAGGCTTCTCCTTGAACCGCTTTATCTCGTAGTTGACATCGATCTCAGCGATACCATATTCCCCGGGATCATCAATCGAGATGAGACCGATGGTGATCATCGCCTTTTCTTTCTGGTGGGCGCGGTAGAATTCAAGGACATTTAAGTCGGTCACATGATCCCCACCAACGACAAGAAAATCCTGCCCGTCCAGGTATTTCTTTGCGTTTCTCACACTGCCGGCCGTGCCAAGCTTGGTCTTCTCGTGGACATAGGTGATATCGACGCCAAAGAGGGAGCCGTCACCAAGGGCAGCCTCGATATCCTTTCCCAGATACCCAAGGGTCATCACCACTTCGCGGAATCCAAGGTTCGAGAGGTGTGAGACGAGATGCTGGATTGAGGGCCGGTTGACAATCGGGATACATGGCTTTGGACGTTCGAATGTGAGAGGGCGCAGACGCGTTCCTTCGCCCCCGCACATAATACACACCTTCATGGTTCTAATTTTGGCGTTGAACTGTTTTAAGTATAGTGCCCGAGATACTATGGGAGAAAAGAGGACCAATGTATGGGATCTGATACATACCGGGAACTGGACGCGAAAGGCGGCACAGTCCAGTGCCTGCCGGAAAAACGGGAGCCTGTCGGGTACTGCCGGCTCTGCATCCATTGTCGTGAGTTTAGGGTAAATGGAATCTATGTAAAATCCCCGTCACTTGCCTACTGCGTGAAGTGCCGGGTGACCGGAGATGTGGATCTCTCCACCGTGCAGGCAGTCCGGTGTGCAGACCGGCAGGGTGAGGGATTCCATAGTATTACAAGCCTCATCGGGTAATGGGCGCAGGTAAAAACGCCCGGTGCCCGTAATTCCACCTATTCTTTCAGCAATGCGATGATTGCCGCCATATCCACGTGCTGCTCAAACAAGGTCGCAAGCGTATCGTAGGGATCGTCACCGCCCTTAGTAATTGAGGTAAACGGCAGCCCTTTTTTCCCGTAAAGATAGGAGAGCAATGCATTTGCCGCAGACGGGTTTAAAAACAGCCCGTGCATGTAGGTGCCAAAAACAAGGCCGTCAGCACTCACCCTGCCGTCACCGCAGAATGCCTCGCCGTCGGTCCCCTCACCGGTAACCCCCATGTGGATCTCGTACCCGGTCACAGTACCCATGGCAGAGAGTATCGGTAGGACCGGGCATGCCTCGCGTTTTACCTGTGTGGTATTCTTGGAATATGAAGAAAAACGGGTGACACAGTCGAGCAGTCCGAGACCCGCGTATGTTCCTGCCGCCGATTCAAAACCTTTATCAACGAGGGTTTTTCCCAGCATCTGGTATCCCCCGCAGATACCAATCACCGGGACGTTCCTCCCTCGCGCCTCCTTTAGTTCGCGATCGGTTCCCGCATCCTTAAGTGCGGAAAGATCATCGATTGTATTTTTGGTACCGGGAATGATGATGCAGTCATACCCCAGAAGCGAGGCGCCGCAGGAAACATACTTGACTGCCGCATACTGTTCCAGCAGTTCGAAATCCGTGAAATTGGAGATATGAGGGAGCCGGATCACCGCGATCCGGACCGGGAACTCCCTTGAGGACTTGTCCCCGAGAGAGAGGGAGTCTTCGCTTGGGAGTGGGAGGGTAAAATAGGGTACAACGCCGAGCACCGGCACTCTGGTAATTTCTTCGATCATCTTTACCCCCGGGGCAAAGATGGCCGGATCGCCCCGGAACTTGTTGATGATAATCCCCCGCACCAGCGGCTTAATCGATTCTGGCAGGAGATGGATGGTACCGTATACCTGGGCAAATACTCCGCCTCGTTCGATGTCGGCAACAAGGATCAGGGGGATTTTGAGTTTCTCTGCAAGCAGCGTATTTGCGATGTCCCGATCATACAAATTCACCTCGGCGGCACCACCGGCCCCCTCAACCACAACCTGCCCGTGCTCTTGGAGAAGCCGTCGGAATGCGGCAACCGCTTCCGTGAGGAGATAGGGGGTTTCCGTGTAGTAGTCCGCAATTGGGACATCCTTATACGGGTGACCGAAAAGCACCACCTGCGAAACGCAGTCACCCTTCGGTTTGAGCAGCACCGGGTTCATATCGGTCGTGGGTGAGAGCCGTGCGGCCCATGCCTGCATTGCCTGTGCCATCCCGATTTCCCCGCCGTCCTCCGTAACAAACGAGTTCAGGCTCATGTTCTGGGACTTAAAAGGAGCAACCCTGATACCGCGGCGTACCAGGCACCGGCAGATCGCAGATACTGTGATGCTCTTTCCCACATGCGACGAAGTCCCCACGACCATGAGTGACATAGGTAATCATTTGAATGCCCGCACATAAAACGGATATGTGCCGGAAACTGCAGCAAACGCAGCATATCGACCAAATATCATCCGGACAATGCCAAGTAATAAATAAACAGAACTTGAAAATAGCTGTAATGATTGGTGGCATTTGCCCGACGTGTGGACTTCCCAAGGAATTATGTATCTGTGAGGAGGTAGCAAAGGAACAGCAGCGGATCAATGTAAAAGTGAACAAACGCCGGTACGGGAAAGAAGTGACCGTGATCGAAGGCCTCGACCCGACCGATATTGATCTCGAAGTTCTTTCAAAGTTCATGAAAGGAAAACTCGCATGTGGTGGTACCGTGAAAGGGAATTCTATCGAACTCCAGGGAAACCACCGCGACAGGGTAAAAGAGCTCCTCTCCCTGAAAGGATACAGCACGGAAAATATTTCCTGATGGGTGTACCCCAACATATTCTCATTTTATTTAGATTTAGTGTGACATTACGGCCAGTTACCGGATTCCGTGATTTTGTGTAATATCGGATGTCTACAGTTGTCTCTTTCAGGTTCATCGCATTCGGAGGGCTTTTAGAGAGATTAAAAAACCGCTGCCAAAAATAAAAAACAGGTCAGATGAAGAAGCGGAAAACAACCCATGATACGATCAGCATAATCGCTGAATATTTAAGACCGCCAACAACCCGTCCTTCACCCATCTGACCGGCGCAGAGCCCGGAGAAAAACCCTTGTATCATTGCGGCATGGGTGAACAGCCGTTTGTATGCCGGGAGATCTATTTTTGACATGAACTGGCTGCTCGCTGCCGTCGCCTGCGCCGACGCACCCGCCGTGGCCATTGTCGTTAAAAAGGTGCTCACCAGAATCGCGATAACAAACATAAAAACTGCCCACGAGACTAATACGATGATCACGTAGATCAACATGTTATTCCGGCGTTCCTGGGAAAGGTTGACCACCTCAAAGGTATCGCTCGCTGCTGCCCGGAGCACTTCGCTGATATCCCCCCCGGCCTTACTTGCCTTTGCGATCAGATCGACACTCCGGTCGGCAAGCGGTGTTCCCAGGTTCTTCCCGAACCGGTACATACCCTCTACAAAACCAACACCCCACGACATCTCGTTGTCCAATTTCCGTATATGGGGTGTGAGGGTCCCATATTCAGCGCTGGCGACAAGGTGAACGGCATTGGGAAGTGTCATCCCGGAATCATTCATCCCGGCTAGATCGCGGAAGAAGTTGGGGAGGGCATCCTCGAGATTTTTTATCCGCTGCTGTTCCCTGAAATCAAGAATTGCTAAAGGGATAATTGAGATTAGCACCGCAAGCACCGCAAAATCATCGATGACCGTCGAAGTAAAAAGCACCTTGATGCCATACATCTTCACCATCGAGATAAAACCGCCAATAAAGACAACGAGCGACAGGGGGATACAGACGATAAGGATATTAACGGGTTGTTCGGTGAGAACCTTGAATGGGTGCTTGAAGAAACGCCCGATTCCTTCCCGGCTCTTCCGTTCAGTCTCCAGTCGGCGGGTGATATCCGTAAGTTCCCCTTCAACCGAATCCATTTCGGCGCGGGTAAGCGGCTGAGGGGGCCGTGAAGCCGGATCCTTCTTTTGTCCAAGCAGACCGGTGAAGGTATCTTTAATTGCCATATCAAGTCTCCGGGGTCATAGAGCTAATCATTATGATAAACATCATCGAGCCAAAGGGAATCATCAGGTAGATGATGATATAGAGGAACATTGGCTTTGCATCGCCACCAAGGACCGACATGATCGACTGGAGAATGATCAAAAAGAGCGTGCCTGCAACCATTGCCGTAACGTACGATTCCGCGATCAGCGCGAGCGTATCCAGAAACATTTTCTGAGTCTGGCGGTTCTCCAGGGCGTACTGGTTGGCCTTGTTACGGAAATAGTCCGTGAGGTTCCCCCCACTCGATATACTGGCCATCGCGCCCTGTAAAAACTCCTTCATCCGCCGGGATGGAGTGCTCGCAGAGACAATCCTGATCGCATCAATAAGATCTCTCCCGAAAATGTCGATCTCGCGTGCGATATACCGAGCTTCCACCGAACTCTCGCCATAGATCGGACTGTCCCCCAAGAGACGGAAGATCTCCGCCGGGGTTATACCGGCAGTGGACATGGATGTAATATAGTTGATGGCGTAAGGTATGGTCGCGTCGATATTTCTCCGCCGGTTTCCGGCGACGACCGATGGGTACACGAGAAATACCGCATACGTCATCCCGCCAAAGACAAGGAGCGAGAAGATGATCGCAAAAACAGTTCCGATAATGAGACTATGCTGGGATAAAATGAGGAACGATGCAGGAACCGCTCCTTTGTATTTTATGAGGTTGGGGAGGTTGAGAAACCAGGTAAGAAAACCTAATCCTGCTGCGGCGATTAGGCCAACAAGGACTGAACTGACAATGGCGGTGGAGATATAGACTTCAAACGGGGTTTTAAGCCGGGCCGATATCAGGTCATTACGGAGCTGGGAGTACTGCTCCCGTTGTGCCTTCATCCGCATGCCAAGGAGATTGAAGCAGAACCGTTCAAAACTATTCATACAGGTCCTTCCTTACACGTTCGATAACGACTTCCGGCTCCCGGTAATATGAGATGAGGATCTTAGCAACATCCTTGTAGTGCCGGATCTTCTTGATGCGCATCCACTCCAGCACTTCCTGCCGGCGCTTGAGTTCTTCCCGCATCCGGTTCTCGTTCCAGCCCCGGGCCTCCATGATCTCTTCAAGGAGGTAGGACTTTCCGGAATAGGAGATCTCATCGGTTGCCGATCGCCATTTGAAAACCTCGTTTGTAATCAGCTCGTTTGTCCGTGGGTCGATATCGAGGATCTCAACGATCTGCTTGTTCCGGCGGATACGTTTACCCCCCATCCGGGCCTGTACCTGGATGCAGACAAAATCAAGTGCCGAGAGCATGTTCCGCGGCACATCCATGGGAGGATTCTCGATACGGTGAACGACGCTCGATACCGAGTCCGCGTGGATCGTGGAATACGTGACGTGGCCGGTACTCATCGCCTGGAAGAGTGTCTGGCACTCCTTGCCACGGACTTCCCCCACGATGATGTACTCAGGCCGCTGCCGCATGGCGGCACGCAGGAGTTCGTACATGTTGATCTCCCCGCGTCCTGCCGTATCAAATGAGTCACGCGTTACACTGGGGATCCAGTTGGGATGCGGAAGCTTCACTTCGCGTGTGTCTTCGAGGCTGACAATCTTTGCCATCGGAGGAATAAACAGCGAGATTGCGTTTAACGACGTAGTCTTACCGGATGCAGTTCCCCCGGCAAAGATTGCGGATTTGCCATTCTCGACTGCCAGCCAGATATAGGCAAGCGAAAGCGGGGCAAATGTGTGCCACTCAATGAGATCCGTGGGGGTGATCGGCTCATCCTTGAACTTACGGATGGTGAATGTGGAACCGTGGGCGGTCACTTCCTGCCCGAGCGTCATCTGGATGCGGGAACCATCCCCCATGGTCGCATCCAGAATCGGTTCCGCAATGGAGATATACTTGCCGGCACGCTGGGCGAGTTTTGTGACAAACGAATCGAGATCCTCTGCATTGTGGTACATCAGCGTCGTCTTCATCGATTCGTAACTCGCGTGGAATGCAAAGAGGGGGGTGTCGACACCATCGCAGGAGATATCCTCGATGTACTTGTCATGCATGATCGCGTCGATCAGGCCGTCGCCCAGGAAATCCTTGTGCATGTTATACAACATCTTCTCGCGCTGGACCGGGCTAAGCTTGATCCCGTAATCTGCGATGAGATCATCCACAGAATTCCTGAGCTGGCGCCGCGCCTCCTCTTTGGAGATATCCTTGGTGTTGACATCGAGCGTTTCAAAGAGGCGTTCTTTTAATTCCTTTAAGAGGTCTTTTTCAGGCTCGGTAAGAACGGGCTCGATAACCTGGTAGGTGTATTCATGCGTAGCGTGGTCATAGATAATCCGGACATATGCGTAGGGCTCATTAACCGGATATATCTCCATCTCTTCGATACCCGGTTTCGCTTCAAATGAGAGATCCACAAGAGGGCCATGCTCCCCAGGGTTGTATTCCACGGATGCCGGCCGTATGACGTTGAAGAGCACAGAAAACCGGCACTTCTTTGTCGCGGCGGGTTCTGCTTTTTTCGGCTCATATATTAGTTCGGATTCGAGATCCTTGAACCCTGCAGTCGAGAATTCCCGTTTCCAGATATCAGCAAGTTCAAGGGGGAGGGTTCCGGTCCCGGTGCGCTCAAAGGTATTTAGTCCGCCATGAAGTTTGATCTCATCGATCTGGAATGTTGCACGTTTGGGAAGGATGAGCCCGGAGTAGTCTGATATCTGGTCGGCAGAGATGATCCGCTCATCTTGTTCACCCTCACCAGAATCAGTATATTGGGATGGTACTTCCTGCTTTGCCTTTCGCTTCCGGAATAATGAGGATGTATGGCGATCTCGGGGATCTTCATCAATAATTTCAACAACCGGTTCTGATGGGGGTTTGGCAATTGGGGAAACGGATTTTTCTTCGGGGGGTATAGATAAGGCGGGTGTTGCCGCAGCCCCAAATTGTACCACAGACTCACCAGGTGCATCACGTACATCGTTTTCACTCGTTCCGGATTCCGGCGGGACCGGTTCCGGCGGGGTTATATCTTCAAGCAGGTCATCAAGATCATCTATACCCGAGCATACTGGTGCCCCTCTCTTTTCCGGGACTCCTCCAGCAGCGGTTGCGGTTATTTTTTCTATGCCAAGTTTTTGCAGGAGAAGAGAAAATTCCCCCGCTTCCTCATGGCTCGGTTCTTCCGGTCCTGGTTTTTTTTCGGGAGATCCTGCTACAGTACCGACTAATTTATCATTGGAGGTTTGTGCACCCCGTATTTTTTTAAGAAGGGCACTTATATTGTCATGAGCCTCGTCATCATGTGCTTTCAACCCTCACATCCCCCGGTCCGATAATCACGATCAACTGGTATTACTATATAAAGATTCTTTTATCTTGAACTATATCTATTCTCTGAATTACTGCAAAAAGAACTTGGCATCGTGCCCCATCCCATTTTTACCAGACATAAACCTACCGGTACATCCGGCTCACCGGGTATTTGTGAGAAAAACGGCCCGGCCCCGAAAACGAGTGTCTCTCCACCCGAAAGTCCAAATAATCCTGTCAAAGTGTCTTCACAAACGATACATGCAGCAACCGTACCGGTTCCAAAAGGGGGAGAGACACCTTCAAGCGATACTGTACATGCCGATAGCGAGCACGATTTGGATCCTTTGGAGAATAGCGAATAACTTTCCAAAATTTAACACCAAAATCCAAATCTCGTAAATAAAAGAGAGAGAATAGCGAATAACTTTCCAAAATTTAACACCAAAATCCAAATCTCGTAAATAAAAGAGAA
>Ga0209099_1003851_pt1 | contig 11827 bp, 10 predicted proteins | sample AD_JPNHW2_MetaG_FD_184430 | JGI IMG/M metagenome (GOLD analysis project Ga0209099, IMG submission 184430) | Active sludge microbial communities of municipal wastewater-treating anaerobic digesters from Japan - AD_JPNHW2_MetaG (SPAdes) (version 2) | ecosystem: Engineered > Bioreactor > Anaerobic...
CCTCACGCCTGGAAGGGCTCAACAAACGTTACACTACGGGAATCCTTTGCGGTGACATGACCAGGAAGTGCGCGGGAGATGAGTTTCTCTTCCGTCGGATCGACAGGGTGCGCGTCAAGGGAAAGAGTCAACCCGAAGAGATCCACCAGCTTCTGGGTCTCAAAGGAAGCCCCTCTTCACTCCTTCCCGAGGAGCTGGAAAGGTTCGACCGGGGCCTGGACCTCTACTTCCTCGGCGATTTCTCCAACGCTCTCCCCCTCTTCGGCTCTCTACCCCAGGATCCCCCCTCCCTCCTCTTCCGAGAGAGGTGCGAAGCCCTTCTTCAAAATCCTCCTCAAGAGTGGACCGGAGTCTGGACTTTCCAGGAGAAGTAGAGGAACCGGCCTCTCGACGCTCAGAAGAGAATGTCCATTCCGACGGCGGTTCTGTGTTCAGGCCCCGCCTTCTCGGAGATATGGGAGAGGTAGGATCTGCGCAGGAAGAGGCAGGTATCGAGGCCGGAGATCAGGTGCCCGGTCCTGCAGGAGAGAGAAACCTCCCCTTGAAAAAGGCCGAAGTTGGATTTTGCGGAACGACGTAGGAGTGTATACCCTCCCGTGACACCTAAGGAGAGACGGCCTTGAGAATCCAGGAGATAAGAGGAACGGACCCGAAGGGTTCCCATCCTCACCTCTTCCTTGGTCCAGGGGTTGATAAAGCGGGAAACCGCTATCAACGGAGCCACAGAGAGCTCCTTACCGAAGTACACGAGGGCTCCCCCCTGGAGGTGAAGCCATTGGCTCTTGCGCCCCTTCGTCTCCCGCGCCTCAAGAGTCTCCCTTTGAACCAAGAGGTTCAGGTTTAAACCCTCGGTGATTCGGAAGTCCATGCCGGCGAAGAAACCCTCCCGAGTAAACTCGCCGGGGTTGAGAAAGAGGTGGTTGGCTCCGGCCTCCTCCTCCCCTTTCTTGTACCCGAACTTGAGAAGGGAACGGTTCCCGGAGTTCAGAGAGAGCTCCATCCGGTAGCTCCACTCCCTACCAGTCGAAGAGAGGGGATCCTTATCCTCTTTCCGGTACCCCTTGCGGTACTCTCCGGCCAGGCTGAAGCCTGAAACTGCCCAGGCGACCCTCCCCTCTACGGAACCCTCCTTAGGGGTGATCGTTCCTTTTCCAGAGGAGCTCCACTGCGACACCTCCCTCTCCTCTTTAGAAGAGGATGGTGTCACCATGCTTCCGGGAAGGGGGGGAAGTTTCAGGCCGTAGGAGGGAAGAGGGGAGAACAGAGAAGGCCTCTTTTTTTCCTCTCCCATGAGGAAGGAGAGAGAAAGAAGCAGCAAAAGCAGAGGTTTTCTCAACCATCCCATGGCTTTCATCCAAGGATAATGTATTCCTTTTCTCCTGTTTCGTCAAATATCTTTCTTCGTCTCACTTTGATTCCTACGTTGTAAGAAGCCGAAGGTTTCTCCACTTCTTTCCCGGTAAAGGGGAGACTTCGGCAAACTTTCTCTTCCCCCCGGCCAATCCCTCTGAACGACCCTGGAAAGCGGGCTTGAGAAAGGATGAGGAGTGGAGTAAAATCATCCAGACTCTCCCCTTCTTCTCCCATGAGACGGGGGAAAGGAGCGACGATGAAAGCGATCAAGAACCCTTACGCAAATATGCCCGGGCACTTCTGCTTCGGTTGTTCTCCTGAGAACGTGGACGGCCTGAACATGAGATTCTTTGAAGAGGGAGAGAAGGTGGTTTCCCTCTGGACGCCTACGCCCCGCTTTCAGGGTTATCCTGGGGTTCTTCACGGCGGCATCCAAGCGACTCTCTTGGACGAGATCGCCTCCTGGGTGGTCTACGTGAAGCTTCAAACTGCCGGAGTCACCGCCGCAATGGAGGTTCGTTACAAACGACCTGTCCTGATCGACCGGGGAGACCTCCGTTTGGAAGCTTGGGTAGAGAAGCTGAACCACCGGCTGGTTTCCATTCGGACGGTTCTCTTCGACCATCTGGGAAATACGGGGAGTGAAGGTCTCTTCCACTACCGTGTTTTTCCCGAACAAGAGGCGCGGAACCGTTTCTTCTATCCCGGAGCGGAAGCCTTCCAAGAGGAAAAGTGAGAAACATCCGCTTCCGAGCGGCCTTCAGGGTCTCTCTGGCCGGAGCCTTCGTGATGGCCGGTTACGAGATCGTCCGGTCGACGGCCTCTTCTCTCTTCATCCTCCACTACGGAGCCTCCAGGCTTCCCTACGTCCTCCTCATGGTCCCGCTCATCATGTTTCTGGGAACCTATGCCTTCAGCGTCGGCCTCCGCAAGCTGGGTCCCTACCGCCTCTTTCAGGTCAGCCTCTTGCTCGCCTCCCTGATGATGGTTCTCTTCTCCTGGACAGCACAGGCAGGGCTCACCTTCGCTCTCTTCCTCTACTACCTCTTCGGACAAGCCTACATTGTTTTTCTTGTTGAAGAAGTATGGGCCTTCCTCAACAGCACTCTCTCCGAAGAGGAGGGGAAGAGGTTCAACGGGGCGATCATCGGGCTCAGCACCCTCGGTTCCGTCGTCGGAGGGCTGGTCACGGGAAGACTCTCCCCGGTTTTAGGGTCGGAGATAATCATCACCCTGGCTTCCCTCTTAACCCTTCTGGGAGGTTTCATCGGAAGCGCGGCCTTCCGCATCGCCCCTCCCCAGGTAGGCAAGGGGAAAGAGCCTCAGAGGCTGAGAGACCACTTCGCCTGGGATCTCTTCCACCGCGACTCTCTCATCCTTCGTCTCACTTTGGTCGTCGCTTCCGCACAGATCATCTCCACTCTCTTGGACGTGGGCTTTCATAAGGCTCTTGAGACCAAGATTCCCCTCCTTGACCCCCGAACAGCCTTTCTGGGCTACTTCTGGGCGGCGGTGAACTTTGCGGGTCTCTTCATCCAATTTTTCGCGACCCCTCTCATTCTCCGTAAACTCGCCCCCCGGAAGGTTCACGGAGCCATTCCCCTTCTCCACGCCCTCTTCGCCCTGGGGGCCCTCTTCTCCCCTACCCTTATCCCCATGGCCATCGCCTTCTTTCTCTTTAAAACCGTCGACTATTCTCTCTTCAGAGCGGCGAAGGAACTCCTCTACATCCCCCTCTCCTTTACGGCCCGTTATCGGGCCAAGATGGTCGTGGACGCCCTGGTTTACCGTTCCGCCAAAGGCGTGGCCTCCGGGTTCTTGACACTCCTCTCCCTCGTCGGTGCGGCCCCTTCCATGGTCTTCTTTCCGGGAGCCTCCCTCTGTTTCGCTCTCTTTTGGTTCTCCCAGAGCCGCAGGCTGACCGAAGGCAAGAGAGGCTGATCCTGCGTCAGAGCTTCACCCTCCTGAGAAGGTTTGCGTTGGTAACCACCGAGAGGGAGCTTGCGGCCATGGCCATCTCCGCTAAGACCGGATGAAGAAGCCCAAGGAAGGCGAAGGGAACGGCAACCAGGTTGTAGACAAACGCCCAGACCAGGTTGGAACGAATCTTCGAGAGGGTTGCCCTGGAGAGGTTCAGAGCCTGAAGTACCCCACCCAGGTCTCCCCTCACGAGGGTGATGTCCGCGGCCTCCATGGCCACATCGGCACCGCTTCCCAAGGCTATCCCCACATCCGCCTTGGCCAACGCGGGAGCGTCGTTGATTCCATCCCCCACCATGGCGGTCATACCGAACTCCCTCTGAATCCTCCCTATCGCCTCGGCCTTCTCACCAGGAAGAACCTCTGACTCAAAACGTTCGATTTTGAGCTTCTCGGCAACCCTCCCGGCGCTTCTGCGGTTATCCCCCGTGACCATCACCGGAACCAGCCCCCTCCTCTTCAGCCCCTCGATGAACTCCAGAGCCTCCCTCTTGATCTCGTCGCTCAGTCCCAGTAGCCCAAGAGGCTCTCCATCCCTCTCTACGGCTATGACGGTCAGACCTTCGTCTTCCATGGTTTCAGAGAGACCGAGGGCTTCCCCTGTCAAGGGTGATGTCAGGAAGCGGGGTGCGCCCACCCAGACCCTCTTCCCCTCCAGGATGGCCTCCACTCCCCTCCCTGCGTGGTTCTGAAAACCCTCGGGAACGACGGGTTCCCACCCTCTCTCCTGGGCGCTCTCCACGACCGAACGTCCCAGGGGGTGTTCAGATCCAACCTCCACAGAGGCGGCCAGGAAGAGGAGCTCCTTTTCATCCTCTCCCCGAAGAGGTCGCACCTCCGTCACCCGGGGCTTGCCTACCGTCAGGGTTCCGGTCTTGTCCAGGACGATCGCTTTGACCCTCTTGAGGGCTTCCAGCGCCCTCCCTTCCCGGATCAAGATTCCCCTCTCCGCCCCCATGCCGCTCCCCACCATCAGGGCGGTCGGTGTCGCCAGGCCTAAGGCGCAAGGGCAAGCGATGACCAAGACGGAGACCGTTGCGTAGAGGGCCGAAGTCAGAGCCCCCACATCGGGGCGTACCCAGGGAAGAAAGGGGGCTGCCGCCGAGGCCAGTGAGTTGAAGAACCCCGGAAAGAGAAGCCAAAGGAAGAAGGTGGAGGCGGCGACCAGAAGAACCCCCGGGACGAAGACTCCCGTCACCCTGTCCACAAGCTCCTGGATGGGAATCCGTGAACCCTGAAACTCCTCCACCAAAGCGGTCACCTGGGCCAGGAAGGTCTCTTTCCCTACCCGAAGAACCTTGACCTTCAGAAGCCCCTCCCCGTTGATCGTGGCGCCGATGACCTGGTCACCCAAAGCCTTCCTGACTGGCAGAGACTCCCCGGTGGCCAGGGATTCGTCCACAGAGCTCTCCCCTTCCAGAATCTCCCCATCCGTGGGAACCTTCTCTCCGGGACGGACGATCATGATCTCTCCCACCTTCAAATCTTCCAGAGGGACCCTCTCCTCTCCCCCCTCCCGGAGGACGTTAGCCGTTGAGCTTCCCATCTGAAGAAGCTTTTTAAGGGCCTCGGAAGCCCTTCCCCTCGCCCTTCTTTCAAGGTAACGACCGGTCAGGTGAAAGGCCATGATCATAGCCGCCACCGAAGAGAAGCTCTCCACGGGAAGGAGAAAAGAGAGCAGACCCGTGGCCAGGGAAACGAGGGTCCCTAAGGCGATGAGAACGTCCATGTTCGCTCCTCCGGAGCGAAGGGATCGGTATGCCGAAACAAAGACCTGCCTTCCCGGAAAGAGGAGGACCCCCAGGGAGAGCACCAGTGTGACCGCCTCGGGAAGCGGAGAGTGGTGAAGCCCTGAAAGCATCCGAAAACCCATCCAGCCCATCAAGAGGGCCGTGATAGCCCAGGCGGCCGCCATCCGTCCTTTCGCCTCTCTCTCGGGATCTTCCCGTCTCTCCCCCTGAACCCCCTCCACGCCGTAGCCCACACCCTCGACGGCGGCCACGATTCGTTCGGGAGTCACACTGCCTGGGAAATATCGCAAAGAGGCCTCTTCTGTGGCCAGGTTCACCCTGGCCTCCACAACCCCGGCAAGTCCTTGAAGAGCCTTTTCAACCCGCAGGGCGCAGGAGGCACAGCTCATCCCCCTAACCTTCAAGCGGAGTCTTGTCTCCCCCTCTTCCACTTCAAACCCTCTCTCCCGCACACACCTTTCGATGGACCCTGGAGAAACGACCGTAGGATCGTACTCCACCTCGGCCCTCTCCAAGGAGAAGTCAACGCGGCTGAAACCAACCCCTGGCAAGGCGGAGAGCGCCTTTTGAAGGCCGAGGGCACAGGAGGTGCAACTCATTCCACGGATCTTTATGACTCTCTTCTCGACTCTCTTCTCCACGTTTTCCTCCGCTGAGGCTTGACATCCAGACCGAATCACCTATTATAGGGAAAGGATAAGGCTATGACAATCGACCCGTTCTCCTCCTCTGTGACCTCTTTACCAACCGAAACGGCGAAGGATTCCTCTGCTCAAAGTTCAGGGGGAATGAAGGTCTTCAAGATGGCTTTGGAGATACAAGAGCAAGAGGCTCTCGCCCTCATCGAAATGCTTCGGCAGATCACCCCTGAGGTGGGCGGGAATATCAACACTCTCGCCTGAATCTCTTCAGGCGTGTCGCTCTATCCTTTCCCAGAAAACAACCCACTGATGCAACTCTCCGGTCCCCCGAAAGACAGGGAAGAGCAACGCCCTGACGGACCTGTCCTGTGAAGAAATCCGGAAGTTTTCTCCCCGTTGGAGCCGCTTGATGTTCTCCTTCTCAGGGAGGAAGAGGGGATCCTTAAAGAGGTTGTAACGGGAGAGAGCGTTCCCCTTCCACTGGGAGAAGGAGGAGTTGGAGAGAAGGAGCTCCCCTTGGGTATCACAGATAGCCATCGGGAAGGGAACCTGCGCAAGAATCTGGTGAAACCGGGCTTCACTCTCTTGGAGAGCCTCCTCGGCCTCCTTCCTCTCGCTTACGTCTGTGCAGGAGACGATCACGGAGATTTCTCCGTCCGGACGCTGGAGGGGGGCGCTGCAGATGTCATACCACCTACCATCTCTGGGACTCTTCACCGTCCATTTCACAACTTCCCCGCTCTTCACTCTGGAGTTCACGCACCAAGGGCAGACCTTATCCCAGCGGAAGAGAGTCTGAAAACAATCTTTCCCGATGGAATCACCGCCTATCTCTTTCTCAAGCCTCTTGTTCATAAACTCCATTTTGTACTCGGACGAGATGACGGCAAGCCCTCCGGGGAAAGCGTTCAGAGTCGCCCTCAACTTCTCCTCTTGCTCTTCGAGACGACGGTTCAACCTCTCTCTCTCTTGAGACTCTTCCTGGAGGCGTCTCTGACTCCGGAAGTTTTCATCCACAAGCCTCGCCAAGTCGGCGAAGTCCCCCTCCGATTCCAAGAGAGAGGCGAGAGGAGCCGAATCCTCTTGAGAAAGGCTCCGGGAGAGAGACGCCAAGGGAGTGTTCACCCACCTGGTCAGCGTAAAGCCGGTGAGTAAGAGTAAAAAGAGGCCGAAGAGAAGGACGATCAGGAGAAGCAACCGCCCGGTCTTAGCGGATTCGTAAACCGCCGTGAAGCGGATGGTCCCCTGCAGATACGCTTCGGTTAAACCGTACCCTCCCTTCAGGGGAAGGGAGAACCTATAGGAGTACTTGTCTTTCGAGACCCCCCCGGAAGAAGGATGCAAGAGGACGTGAAGATCGGAACGGTGAAGGTGCGCCAGCTTCTCGACATAGGGGATGGTCCAACGACGACCGGAGAAGAAGAAACCTCGAGGCTTCGTCGCCCTGCCCCGATCGCCCGTAGGGTGAACTGTCCCACCGAAGAGCTCCCATAGCTCCCCCTGAAAGGAGAGGTAAAAATGGCAGAGCCCCGTTCCTTTGGGGAAAAGTTTCGTGAAAGTCTCCTGGGAGAAGACGGATGGGGGAAGGGGAATCTCCTTCTCTCCCCGTCGATAGACGAGTCTGAAGCTAGGATCGTAAACCCAAAGCCCTTCTCCGGAGTAGAGCTCCATCCCGGCTTCGAGGTTCTCTACAGCCCATTGGGGATCCGGCTTGGAGATGAAACGGACCACTTCGTCCCAGCAGGTGTAATCATCGATTTGCCTCTCCAGGGGCTGACCTTGTAGTTGAACAATGTCTTTAAGCCTCTCGACAGCCTCTCTCCCTTGAACGCTGAGCAGCTCTTCCTGTCGCTTCGTCTCAGTCCACAAAAACGCCATAAGGAAAAGAACAAAGAGGATGACGTTTATGGCAAGAAGACCGATAATCTTCTTCCGAACCGACTGTGCCAACTGTTCCCCCCTTTTTCGTTTCCGGAAGGGGGAGCCCCCTCCCGGAAACGAAGTTTACATCATTTTCCGAAGAGTCCTTGAGCCCCCTCTTCTTTCGTGTATCCGGCGGGGACCTCGAAAAGCGTTTCTGGAAGCTTCTTCACTGAGAGGGAAGTAACCTCCATGGTGCTGACGGTGGTCTCGCTCTTCTTCCCCTTCGTGTCCGTCGTTGTTGTCGTAGTCACAACCTTGAGAGGGAAGCCGGCTTCGCCCTGAGCTTTCATCTCGGCTTCCACCAACCGGTCCATATCCTCGAACCCGGTCTTCATGTCTTTGCTCTTGAAGGGAGCCCCGATCTCCGAGGCGGCGTTGATTTTAGGGGAAGACCAGATCTCCCGGACCTGTTTGGTAAGGCTCTTGCTCTTGATGAAGGCGATCTTAACCTCCATCTCGTAGTCCATGAAGAGTCGGAAGTGTTCGCAAGGGTACCCCATGACGCTTTCCGGGGAGAGCCCTTCCCGCTTGACTACAGGGTTGCTGACCTTCATCTTCACAAGCTTGCCCATGGAGCCGGTCAGCTTCATGAGGGAGTCGATAGGAATCTCCATATAGCTTTTGTTCTCGGGGTTGACTGAGTAGAGCTTATTCTCATCGCTGCGGTAGATCCAGTACCCACCCTTCGCCATGAGGGGATTTTCGCTTCCCTTCATCTCCTCAAAGACCTGACGAACATTTCCACCCTGAGCGTACATATGCATAACCAGCGAGAAGTTGGACTCCTTCTTTCCTCCTTGGCTGGAACTCTTGGCGGTCCACTCGATTCCACCGCTCAGAGAGACGACGGAAAAGAGGAAAACAAGAAACAACACCAGACATCTCTTCATAAAACCTCCTTGCCCTTTTCTTAGAAAATTGTGTCTTGAACATAAGATATCTTACTGTTCCGACATTGTAAACATAATCTTCTCTCCCACTCTTGTCAAGATCACACCGATGGCTTTCGCCCCTTTCGAACCCGCTTCTTCCCTTCACAAAGAGGCTCTTTCCCCACTCCGCCGTTCCAAGCCCCTTCAACGCCCCCTCCCCTCTATGGTATAATGATTAAAATGACAAACAAGAGTACTCCTTACGGAAGGTTTCTCCGTACCTACTTCTCCTACCGAAGGGGTGACGAACGTTGTCCCGTCCCCCCCCTACGCCTTTGGCTGGAAACCAGCGCCCTCTGCAACCTCCGTTGTGTCATGTGCCCCAACAAGGAGATGGCTCCCGAAACGAAAGGGCACATCGACGAGGATCTTTTCAAGAAGGTCATCGATGAGGCGAAGGATTACATCTTCGACTTGAACCTCCACCACCGGGGCGAGTCCCTCCTCCATCCCCACTTCACCTCTCTCCTGGCCTATGCCGCCGGCAAGGGGATGAAGACGAGGCTTCATACCAACGGGACCCTCCTCACGCCCGAGATCATGATGGCCATGGTGGATGCCCCACTGGACCGGCTCTCCCTCTCCTTCGATGGTTTCAACGCCCAGGACTATGAGAAGATTCGGGTCGGAGCCGAGTATGAAGATGTTGTCGAAAGGATCATCCGTCTGTTGGAGTGGAGAAAGAAGCAAAACAGCCGTAAACCCGCCGTTGCCATTGAAGTCATCGCCATGAGCCAGAGCCAGGTCGAGAAAAAGAAGAAGAGAATCTTCCTGGAGAAGATGAAGAGGGCCGGACTGGACGAGCTGGTGATCAAGAAGCCCCACAACTGGGCCGGCTACTTGACGACCCACCACAAAGAGAAGGGCTACTCCCCTTGCACCTTTCTCTGGAACGCTCTGCTGGTGCTCTGGAACGGGGATGTTGTCCCCTGCGCCCAAGACTTCTTCGCCCAGCAGGTGATAGGCAACGTCTCCCGCAAGAGCCTTCTGGAGATCTGGAACGACGAGCCAATCCGGGAGATGCGCCGCAACCACCGGGAGAAGAGGTATGACCTCCATCCCGCCTGCAAAGGGTGCGACCGTCTCTGGCGCCCCTCTTTCATGGGGATTCCCAAGGAGTACCTCAGCCGCTTCATCTTCCGCCGTATGCCGTAAAGAGGTCCTTAACGCAAACGGAGCCTCTCTCTCCAAGAGAGGGAAAAGCGCGTTCCAGGGTCTTCTGCTTTCGAAGCCTCAGAGATTCTCCCCCTCGCAAGAGGGAATCCCCACATCGCCTTCGGCGAAGCCTTCGACGCTCTCAGCCTTGATCGCCCAACGGAGCTTGGCGCTGGAGGATCGTGGGTTCTCAAACTGTTCCTTCCCGGACGGCCGTATCGGATCGGGCGCTATCTTCGAATAAACACCTTCGAGAAGCCCTTTTTTGAAGGATTTCTTCACTCTCCGGTCCTCTCCGGAATGGAAACTCAGGATCGCCACCCTACCCCCGGGCCTCAGGCAGGAGGGTAAGGCTTCCAAAAACCTCTCCAAGGCTCCCAGTTCATCGTTCACCTCGATGCGGAAGGCCTGGAAGGTTCTGACGATGGATTTTCCTCTCTCCGCCGTCGCGTCTCTCCGCTTCAACGAGGAGAGGGTGGTAGAGACGAGGTCGACCAACTGCCCGGTCCGTTGAAGCCGATCCTTGGAGGAGAAGATGGCCTGGGCGATCTCCTGCCAGAAGGGCTCGTCGGAGTTTTCCCGCAGAATCCCTTCCAGGGTCGCCCTGTCGCACCTTCTGATAAGCTCTGAGGCGGGTTCTCCCCTCTGGGGGTTCATTCTCAGATCGAGAGGCCCGTCGTCCTTGAAGGTAAACCCTCGGGAAGGGTTGTCCAACTGCATGGAAGAGACCCCCAGGTCGGCCAGGATGAAATCGAAGCCTTCCGGAACCTCGGTGAGGAGCTTCTCGATTCCGGCGAAGTTCATCCTGCGGAAGAGGAGAACCTCTTCGGAAAAGCCCAACCTCCGCAACCGCTCTTCCGTCTTGGGCAACTCGATCGGATCGGCGTCGATGGCCAGCAGTCTCCCCCTGTGGTCGAGCTCTTCCAGGAGCCGTCGGGCGTGCCCGCCGTAACCAACCGTCGCATCCAGGCCGACCTCTCCCGGTCGAGGGTGGAGAATCTCGACGATCTCAGAGACGCAGATCGGACGGTGCGTCCCCGCCGGTGTCCGGCCCCTCTGGAGCACTCTCTGGACATCTGCGGCGTACTCTTCGGGGTGGAGCTCCTTGTACTTTTCAGAAAACTTCCGGGGATGGGTTCCACGGTACCGAACCCGGCGATGGTGGGTCTTGATCTCTTCGTCCATGGTCTCTACCGGCCCCATTCTCCCATGAAGCCGCCTTCCTGGCAACCGGAGCTTTGCGCTCTCACCGGAGTTCAAGGAAGGGGCACGACCGTGAAAAGCCCTTCTCCCTCAGACCTTCTTCTTGATGGTCAGGATGTTCTTCCCTTCTCGATACTCGTAATCGATGGTGTCCATGTTTTTCTTGACAAGAAGAATCCCCAGCCCGCCGATCTCGCGGTCCTCCAAGGGAAGAGACGTATCCGGAGCCTCCCTGCTGAGGGGGTTGTACTCCTTGCCCCGGTCAAAGAACTGAACCGTTACCTGTAAAGGCTCTCCCTCCACGGAACAGCGTACCGTCGCCTCTCCGACCTCCGGTCGGTAGGCGTAGTTCGCGATGTTGACGAAGATCTCCTCGACCGCCAGCTCTATCTGGAACTTCGCCCTCAAAGGGCATGAGTGGATTTCAAGCTCCGAGGAGACAAAATCGATAACCTTCTTAAGGTTTTCTGTCTTTGCCGGAAGACGGATTTCCTTCATCCCTTTACCTTTCCCTTATATTCGAGCCCCAGCATGGTGATGTCGTCGGCCTGATCGGCTCCGTCGGTAAACCGGTCGATCTCACCCTGGACATGCTTCAACAGTGTCGTCACGTCCATCTCTCGCGCAACGTCGGCGTTCAAGGTCTCTTCCAACCTTAAATCGGAAAACAGCTCCTCACGGAGGTTCAGGGCCTCGGTCACTCCGTCGGTGTAGAGGAACAATCTGTCACCGGCTTGAAAGAGAAGCTCCCGCTCCCTGTAGCGCGTCCCTTCCATGCCCCCCAAGACAAAGCCGGGAGGAGACTTCAACCAGGAGTAACGGCCGCCGGCCTTTCTAAAGAGCGGGGGGTTGTGTCCTGCGTTGACGTAGGTGAACCTGCCGGTATCCA
>Ga0209099_1003860_pt1 | contig 11800 bp, 9 predicted proteins | sample AD_JPNHW2_MetaG_FD_184430 | JGI IMG/M metagenome (GOLD analysis project Ga0209099, IMG submission 184430) | Active sludge microbial communities of municipal wastewater-treating anaerobic digesters from Japan - AD_JPNHW2_MetaG (SPAdes) (version 2) | ecosystem: Engineered > Bioreactor > Anaerobic >...
AAAAGCGGAGCTGAGTATCATGGTACACAAAAAAAATAAGGAGACGGCCGCCCCTGTCAGCGGAAATGATGTGCTCTCGCTCGCCCCGCGTATCCTTGAACTCCTGCAGGGCGTCCAGCAGCTGGAACTTGAGAACTTCTCGATGGAGATCGGGGACCTCGACCTGTTCATCCCCTCCCAGAACTTTGGGAACTCCCCGAATCACTCATCCCTGCACCCGCCGCTCCTCAAAAAACCCACTGAAATACTCCGTGAATCATTCCAGCCCCGTGAAGCCCGTTATCCCGGACAGATCCGGGAAGTGGTACTGGGAGCTACAAAAGCACAGGGCGGGAGCAGGGCACATGCAATTACCATCGGTGGATCAACAACTCCCGCGTATGCAGATGCACTCATTCCCCCGGCTCATCCTCCGGCAATCTCCCTGGATGTCTTCGATATGAAGGTTTCGCTTCCCAAGGTGCTCCGTGAAAATGTCGCAGAGGTCATGGAGGATCCTGCCGAATGGGCCCGGATGAATGTGAAAAAGTTCGGTGCAGATATTATCACGATCCACCTGATGAGCACGGACCCGCTGTTCCTGAATACATCGCCGCAGCAGGCTGCAAAAACTGTCGAAGATATCCTGCAGGCAGTGGATGTCCCGCTTATCATCGGGGGCTGCGGCGACCCAAAGAAAGATGCTGCGGTGTTTACTGAAATAGCTGCAATGGCAGCCGGCGAACGACTCCTCCTGAATTCGGTTACGCTCGATATGGCGGAAGCAAAAACTCTCGGCACGGTAGCAAAGGCAGCCCGCGACAACGGTCATGTCCTGCTCGCGTTCACCGGGCTCGAGCTGAATAATGCCAAGGAACTCAACCGGCGCCTCTACGAATATATCCCCCCGGAACAGATCGTAATGGACCTGACCACCGTTGCACTCGGCTATGGTCTTGAGTATTCTTTTACCATCCACGAACGGGCCCGGTATGCAGCCCTGATGGGCGATACGGAGCTTGCCCACCCGGTTATATCGGCAGCCACGAATGCATGGGCGGCCCGCGAAGCCTGGATGGCCATGGCACCAGAATACGGTCCCCGCGAGCTTCGCGGCCCGGTCTGGGAGACGGTCAATGCCCTGACCCTGCTGCTCGCCGGCATTGATCTCTTCATGATGATGCACCCTGCATCGGTGCTGACCCTCAGGGACGTGATCCACCGGCTCGGGAGCAAAGGGACAACCGCTCCACCACCGGCGCGGGACTGGGTAGGTGCGAGGATATCATGACAGACGGGATGGCACAACAAGCGCAGCGGAAGAAGAGTATCCGCGAGATCAGCCCGATCGATGTGTACAAGCTGCTGCCGAAGACCAACTGCCAGGAATGCAACGAGTCCAACTGCATGGCATTTGCTACAAAACTCGTGAATGGCGAGCTCACGATAAGCGACTGCCCGCCCCTGCACATGGCTGAGTACCAGGCAGCCTGTTCCGATCTCGGGCTTCTCCTTGCACCCCCGGTACAGGCAGTAACATTCGGTACGGGTTCACAGAAATGTACAATCGGCGGAAAATATGTCCTGCAGCGTCATGAGTTCACCTACCACAACCCGACAATGATTGCCATAGATGTGGATGACCTGATGAGTGACGAGGATGTGCGTGCGCGGGTACACCGGATAGAGCAGTTCACGTACAATTACATCGGCAGGACGCTTGCCCTCAACGCGGTTGCCATCCGGTCGGTATCCGGCGATCCGGTAACATTTGGCAAGGTGGTCAAGGCAGTTGCCGGTACAACAGGCCTCCCCCTCATTCTCTGCTCTCTGGACCCGGCAGTCATGAAAGCCGGTCTTACAGAAATAAAAGATCGCCACCCCCTCATCTATACTGCAACGGATAAGAACTGGAAATCCATGGCGGATCTTGCGCTTGCATTCAATGCCCCGCTTGTCGTGCATACTGACGGCGATCTGGCGCTCCTGCGCAGCCTGGTAAAAACCCTGAATGCCTGCGGTCTTACGGATCTGGTTCTCGATCCCGGTACACTTGCCGAAGACGGCCTTCCTGAAACTCTTCATGCATTAACCACTCTGCGGACTGCAGCATGCCGCGATTTCGATGAACTCTCCGGTCACCCGCTGCTGGGAGTACCGCTGGCGGTCTGGACCAGCGAGGAGATCTCCATGGACGTACTGAAATGGCGTGAGACGATCACGGCATCCATACTCATGTCCCGGTACGCGGATCTTCTCATCATGCACAGCCTTGACGGCTGGGTATTGCTGCCCCAGCTGATCTGGCGCTTTAACCTGTACACGGACCCGAGAAAACCGGTATCGGTGGAAGCCGGTATCAGGACATTCGGGCACCCCGGCAAGAATTCACCGGTCCTCATCACCACCAACTATGCCCTCACCTTCTTTACGGTAGAATCCGATATCAAAGCAGCCGGCCTTGATTGTTACCTGATTGTCGCGGATACCGGGGGCCTGAGTGTTGAGAGCGCCGTTGCGGGCAGGTACTTCTCCGCCGAGTCGATTGTTTCTGCAATAAAAGAGACCGCAGTTGAAGATCTGGTGAGTCACAAAACCCTCATCATCCCCGGCCTTGCAGCCCGGCTGAGCGGGGAGACGGAAGAGGCCACCGGCTGGAAGATCCTCGTCGGCCCTAAGGATTCATCGGGGCTGCCGCAATATCTTAAGGAACGCTGGCCTCCCCATCCGGCCTAGCCCGCTCAAAACGATATTCCGTCCGGAAACATTATCATGCCCTGCTACCCGTCATCAGAATTTCCCGATCACCTCCATACCGAGGAAGGGTATGCCTGAGTCCGCCCGCGTACGTTTTCATCCCGTGAACAAACTCGTCACGGTACCCCTGCATACTACCGTCCTCGAAGCTATACGGTGTGCTAAGATACCGTTTGAGAGTATCTGCGGGGGAAAGGGGGAGTGCAACAAGTGCAAAGTTGTCTTCCTTTCCGGCTCCTGCACGGCTGGATCCCCCGCGAGCATCAAGGGACTGACTCCGGATGAAGTTGAGCACAAGTACTGTCGTGCCTGCCAGACCCTTGTTACCGGGAATTGTGAATTCGCAATTCCGGTCGAAAGCCGGATTGATACTCCTCATATCCTCCTGACTCATTATGACCTTCACACCCCTGTTTTTCCCGTGGTAAAGAATTATCTCCTGCTGCCGGCACCGGAAAGCCACGTATCCGTGGTTCACCGGTCCATCCGCCTCGAGGGATATACTGGCACCCGCCCGCACATGACCCGCCAGCAGCATGATGAACTCATTGCTCTTGAAAAAACAGCCACGGTTTCCATCACCACCGCAAACGGCTACCCCGAAGTGATCCGCATCGCGAGCGGCGATGCACGAGACTGTCTGTATGGTGTTGCCCTCGACCTGGGAACAACAACAGTTGTTGGGGTTCTCGTCAACCTCGCGAACGGTAATGTCATTGCCGAAGCATCGGTCATGAACCGCCAGATCACATACGGGGAGGAACTTCTGACCCGGATTGCTTATGCCAAGCTGCCTGCAGGTTTAAAGCACCTCCAGGAGGCTGCTGTTGAGAGTATCAACGAGGTAATCGGAAAACTGACAAAACAGGCACAGGTTCCCTCGTCATCAATCCTCGACCTCTGTATTGCCGGGAATACCGTGATGAGTTATCTCCTGCTCGGGAGGGATACGCGCAAACTCGAACAGCCCAACCCGGATATCTCCCGCGATCCGATCATGGTGAAGGCACAACCACTGCATATCAAAGCAGATCCCGATGCGTATGTGTATTTCCTGCCTGCGGTAAGCCGGTTTGTCGGGGGAGATGCAGTAGGTGATGTTATTGTCAGCGGCATACCGGCAGCGCAGGATCTTTCGCTCATGATCGACCTTGGGACAAACGGGGAGATCGTGCTCGGTAATGCGAGCTGGTTATCATCGGTAACCTGCGCATCCGGCCCGGCCTTCGAGGGTGCTGGTATCTCATCAGGAATGCGGGCCATGCGGGGTGCTATCGACCATGTGAAGATCGATCCCGCCGGTTGTCAGGTCTCCTTCACCACGATACAGGACGAAGCACCCCGCGGGATCTGCGGCTCCGGCATTATCGATGCTGCGGCTGCGATGGTATCGGCCGGCATCCTTGATTTCACCGGGAAACTGGTAGACACAAAACCCGGTGTCCGGATAGGGGATAGCGGACCTGAATTTGTGCTTGTACCCCGTGAAAAAACAGGTACCGCCCGTGACATCTGCATTACCAGCCAGGATATGACCTACCTGATGGACTCAAAAGCTGCGGTATGCGGCGCTGTCGGCGTACTCCTGAAAAAATACCGGGTGGGGGTCCATGATATCCGGCATGTATTCCTTGCCGGAGCCTTCGGGGCATTCTCTGATATGAAAAATGTTGTAACGTTCGGAATCATCCCCGATTTCAGGGAAGCACAATTCCATGGAATCGGGAATGGTTCGCTTGCCGGCGCAATGGCCTGCCTCCTCTCTCAGGAGATGCGCAAAAAAGCACACGATACTAGCCGGCAGATGGTCTATATCGACCTGCTCATTGACACGGATTTCATTGAGGAATACACAGCAGCCCTCCATATCCCGGGAAAAAAGGAATACTTCTCATCGTAAATTATATTCTGAAGATGATCCAAAAAATCCAGAATACCTTGGACACTTTCGAACGCTCTCGGGGCATGTAAGCATGCTCCGCAGTTATGGCATCCCCTCATGTGATAGTATCATATTATTGGTGAGGAGAAATTAAAAAATCGGATACCCAGAGACCATTATATCGCAATGCACCCCGTCTCCCTCGGGAATGCTTCATCCTGAACAGATGACGCGTGGGGAGTTTTACAAAAACTACCTCTTGTCAAATTTCATCAGAGATGAGACAGAAGGCGAGCCATCAGGCTCTTCGACTCTGGCGGCGCAAGATGGGATACAAAACATTATGGATAAATTCGATTTTCAACAGTGAAAAAATCACTCAAAAAGCAATCCAAAGTCCTGCAGTTCTTTAATAAGAGCCGAAAGGATCATTCAAAGAGCCACCCGAGATCCTGGAGCTCTTCGATGTGAGCCAGCTGTTTGTTAATATCGGTTTTTTCCGGGATCTCGATCTTGGCGATAATCTTGTTCGACCCTCCGAACGTATCGAGAGTCGCCCCGAGTGCCACCAGGTCACGGAGGATCTCATCCTGCATTTTCTTCCGATCGCCGTCCCCCAGTTCTGCGACCAGCTGGAATTCGGGGTGCTTGAGGATGGCAGTCTTGTTGATGGTGATACCGTTGTGGCTCTCGACAACCGAATCGAATGCCTCCCGCCTCATCCGCTGGTTTTCCATGTGAGAAGAGATTCGGTACCCGTTCCTGATTGACGTTGCAATTTCGTCGATCTTGCTCACGATCTGATCGACTATTGTATCCAGGGATTCTGTGGCATGCGTGATAGCGAACAGGTGGAAATCGTCCGTATAGATCCACTGAATCTCGGTGGTGTTCGCTTTCTTGTAGATCCGTTCGGTGATCTCCCAGTTCCCTTTTTTCAACGTGATACCGAGGATTTTAAAGTCCGGGTTCTGAATTGCCTGTACCGGATAAATATGGAGGTCATCTATCATTGATGAACTGCTATCGTGATACTCCTGGATAACCAGTTCAAAAAAGCGGGTTTTCGGGTGAGGTGGTTTCAGGACAACGCTGTCGAAGACTTTCCATTTATATTCCATGATCTGCTGGACTTCGATCTCGTCCCCGACATCGATCAGGTAGGAATGATTGATATGACTTTTATCCACCTTCTGGTATTGATGGTAGATGATTGCAGTCATTCGTTAACCCCGGAAGATGTGGACCGGCACATGGATCGCCGTGACAGGATTGTCAGATGCGTATGTTCTACCTGTTTCCTGATTTATCTTTTTATTCGCAATTATATGAGTGCTTTGGTTGATAAAATTCAGATTTCTCTTAATTTTACGTAAAAACCAATCTGGTGCAGGAACCGGAATGCCGGCACGGGTGCCGGAATCCTGTCCTATCCCGGAGAGGATGACCAAAAAGACCGACGGGTATATATCAATGAATAAAAAACCATTATGAACCATAATGGCCGCAGGACATGATCCATGGGATGATGAGTATCAGCGCCGGGGACGGCTCTGGGGCGGCAGCGGCTCCTGCTTTCACCGGCTGCCGACATCATCACGGGTCCTCGAACTCGGCTGTGGGAATGGAAAAACCACGTCTTCACTTGTGCAGGCAGACTGCCGGGTAACGGCAATTGATTCCTCACCGCATGCTGCCTCACTCTGCCGGAATACCTGCACAGACCCGGATCAGGTCGGGATCCTTATAGCAGACAGCAGGAAGACACCCTTCCGCGATGAATCCTTCGATGCCATTATTGTTTCCCATATCACCGGTCATCTTTTCCTTTTTGGGCGCCGGCAACTGGCCGGTGAAGTACAACGGCTCCTCATCCACGGTGGCACAATATACTTCCGTGATTTCTCTGCTGAAGATTTCCGGTATGGCCATGGTGAAGAGACTGAACCGGGCACGTTTACCAGAAAAAACGGTATCGCAACACACTACTTCACGGATGATGAAGTACTGACTCTTTTCTCCGGTCTTGCAGCACAATCCTTTGAACAACACCGGTGGGAGATGCGGGTCAGGGGCTTGGTTTTCCCGAGAGCTGAAATCGTGGCGGAATTTAAAAAACCAGCCTGACCCACTCTGCTGCCATCGCCACAAACCCTTTGATATGGGACGTTCAACCATTTTAGCGAAGTAATGATATGAAAGGGTTTGTCTTCCAGTTCTGTATAACTGTCTGTCTGCTCCTTCTTCTTGTGCCCGGTGCTGAGGCAGCCTGTAACCGCTCGGTACCCCCGGAGTATCCCCTTTTAACAGACTGGACACCCCCCGGCCCCTATGGTTCGATTTACGTCGAGTCATCTCCGACCGGTGCTGTTATTTATATGAATGATATCAACGAGGGGCATGCTCCGGCCACCATTACAGACCTCTGGCCCGGTACATACACCATCACTGCAAAGATGTCAGGATACCAGGATTTTATTTCTGTAACAACCATCTCGGGGTCCACCCGTTCCTCGGTTTTTTGCCCGATGGTGCCTGACAGTTCAGGGAATGGATTGTATATTGTGTCAACCCCGGCAAATGCGAATGTCTACCTTGATGGGACTCTGAAGGGAGTAACCCCGTTAATGCTGAGCGACACTGCCGCAGGAACCCATACCATCGATGTCAGACTTTACGGTTATGGAGACTGGAAATCTACCGTTGATGTCAATGTGGGGGGGACAAAAACCATCTCGGCAATCCTTGAAGCGGAAGATCCCGGTTCACACCAGGGGATTAATGTCTCCTCGAAACCGGCTGGCGCAAAGGTTTTACTTGACGGACTTACAAAGGGGTTTACCCCGGTATCGCTGAAAGGTATTGCATCCGGCATCCATATTCTCGAGATCGAGTATACCGGTTATACATCCTGGAAATCAACCATCGATGTACCGGAAACGGGCATTAAAGAGATCTCAGTTGACCTGACCCCAATGGCAGCATGTGCCCCCGGATGGATCACGGTTTTATCGAGTCCCGAAAACGCCCAGGTCACCCTTGATGGGGGCTATGTCGGCCTCACAACGCATGACCGCTCCCTGAACCTGGATGCAATCACACCCGGTGAACATACGATCGCACTGGCACTTACCGGTTTTACACCGTATTCCACGCGGGTAACGGTAGTGTCGAACCAGGTCTCTTTGGTCAATGCAACACTCATACCGGTTTCCGGTTCGTTGGTAAAAGGCACATTAACTGTTATTTCGGAACCTGCGGGTGCAACTATCCTTGTCGATAACAAATCCATTGGCATCACCCCACTTACTGCGAATGATATCGCTGATGGTGACCACCAGGTCACGATCCGTATGGATGGCTATCAGGATTATTCAACCAGTATCCAGGTCACTTCCGGGACGACCCGCACTGTTTCAGCCACCCTCCTGTCGGTGACTCCGACGTTACATTCCCCGGTCTTCCCGCTTGCTGCGCTGGGTGCTCTTGGAATTATCTGTTTTATCACTCTGAAAAAAAGAAAGTGATTTTTTACCATTATTCCATTTATAATAACTGTCCAGATGTTCCGCCATTCCCCAGAGAAGGATATGGCTATAATTATCGAATGAATTTTACATTACTCATGTCATCATTATCCCGAACCCTTTTTATCGGGATGCGTTCAATCCTCTCCGGATGATGAATCACATGAAAGGATCAGTTTTTCTGCTCAGTATTTCTGTCTGTCTGTTCCTCTCTCTCCTGCCGGTTGCCAGTGCGATTGGCGGAGGTGAAGGATGGATCCAGATCCAGTGTAATATTGACGGGGCTTCGGTCAGTTTTAATGGCGAGTACAAAGGTATTATCAGCGGGGGGTCTCTTACGGTCCCGGTGTACACAACCGGGACTCCATATACCACATACAGTGTTACCAAATCCGGGTATATCCCCGCGGACGGGACGCTGTCGATGCCCGATGAAGGCCAGACCAGAACGTATTATGCTACCTTAAACCCGATCTCTACGCCAACGACGGTACCACCGGTCCGGTATGGTTCGATCTCTGTTGAGTCGTCGCCTTCCGGTGCTGACATCTATTTCGAAGGGAATTACCGCGGGCGTGCCCCGCTCACGATAACCGATGTCTGGCCCGGGACCTATACCATTGATGCCGAGATGCCCGGGTACCGGACCTATTCTACCACCACATCGGTCTCAAGCGATATGCGTTCCTCGGTTTATTGCCCGCTGACGCCTACGAATACCGCCGGTGCACTGTACATCATCTCATCACCTTCCGGTGCGAGTGTCAACCTTGACGGGCTTTACAAGGGTAAAACACCGATAACCCTGAGTAACCTTGCTGCCGGTACCCATATTCTCCAGCTCGATTATGCCGGGTATTATGACTGGAAATCCACCGTTGAGGTCCCTGAAGGCGGAACAAAAACCGTTTCAGCAACCCTGAACCCGATGCCCGCCAGTTCAACCGGGTGGGTCTATGTCTCGTCAAGCCCGGGCGGGGCCTCGGTCACCCTTGACGGGAATTCCGTTGGCCAGACACCGGCAAGCGGTTCCCTGAAGCTGAATTCCGTTGCTGTCGGCGACCATACGGTCATATTGCAACTCACCGGCTATACTTCCTATTCAACCCGTACCAGTGTTTCCCCCAACAGCGTTACGGAAGTGAGCGCGGTACTTGTGCCTGCCGGTATGTCTTCCGGCAAGGGAGCAATGTCCATATCCTCGAACCCTACCGGAGCGAACATCTTCGTTGACAACAATTTCATCGGGATCTCGCCGCTCACCGCAAATGATATCGCTGCAGGCAACCACCTGGTCACGTTCAAAATGGACGGTTACCAGGAATATTCGACAAACGCGCTCGTTAATGCAGGAACAACAAGTTCAGTATCCGCAGCCCTTTTGCCGGTCACCCCGACACCAAAATCCCCGTTATTCCCGCTGACTGTCTTGGGGGCACTGGGAATTCTCGGGCTCCTTGTTCTGCGGAAACCGGAATAATCTTTTTACTCCAGTCCTTGTTCCGGTAACCGGGGAAATTAGCAGGAGACCTACTGTTTTCCGGGAAGATATGCGGGTAATCTGCTACAAATTCCCTAATACACTTTTTTTCACGGGTAGAAAATCTCCGAATAGAGGATCGCCCCATTTACCCCAACCCCGTGTTATGGATCCTGAAGGAATTCGGTGAGAGGGAATTTTTCAAAACTTCCTTTGCGTTATTCGTTCGGGGCGAAACATTTCCGTTTGGTGCGGGGGCGCATTGTGATGCACCAGCATTACGTCGAAAGGAACATTCTTTACGATTTGTATAGATTATACGACACAATCACAGCCGGGGGACTGTCCGAAGTAAACAAGCCGGGTAAAAAAGGTGAAGGGTATTATTCGTCGCTGTCCTTTGTATTATTTAAACCCGTTTCTCTGTCAGGAATATCCTTGAGAATCGTGACCTTGACAACGATATTGCCGGGTGCGGTATTTTTACCTGCCGTATCGTTAAGCACCGGATTTTTTTCTGTTTTCGTTTCGGCGGTCGAATCCTTCAGGAGCGATGTTTTAATTACGGTATTTTGAGGTGTTGTCTCTTTAATTGTCATATCTTTGATTACGATATCTTTGATTAACGTATTTTTTCCAGTTGGATCCGTATTCCGGGTATTTTCCGGTTCTGTATCTTCCACATCACCCCACTCGTTCTTCTTCTTTTCAGACCAGTAGTAAAACCCGCCAATGGCAATGACGGCAAGACCAATGATCACAACCAGCAGGGGAACCCAGGGAGATGACGAGGTATCTTCCGTTGCCGTCGCCGGTATATAAGTAAGGACGACCATGACATTGGTAGTCCGTCCTGCATTGACCGTCACATTTTTCCGGATCGTGGAAAAACCGTCTTTCCTGAATTCCATTGTATGGGTTCCGGGAGCAATCTCCGGAAAGACCGCCGGAGATTCACCGATATAACCGGCGTCCAGAAATACCTTCACATTCTGGGGTGATGAGGTGATATTAACGGAACCTTTCGCTGAAGGTGCTGCAGTAACAGCAGGTGCTGCCGAACCGTTGGATACCTGTGACTGCTGTTGCTTCGCCAGCGCTGCGATCTTTGCAGGATCTTCTACAGTATGGAACACTGCCGGGAGAACATCGACATTGGAAAATTCCCGCTTGTAGGAATCAGGGAAGGTCAGGGTAATCTTTTCCGGTGAAAAATCTGCAGATACCGCACTGCTGATCGCTGAATTTTCAAGAGCGATCTCTGCTTTCTTGAAATCCATTGTTGCCGAGCGGTATTCTTTTCCGGTCGGAACATCAGAGGTATCGGCAAAACCTTTCATCAGGAGGACAGCACTTGATTTGTCCATGGATTTGAGTTCGGGAGGCTCGGAACTCGTGGTAAGCCCTTTTTTCAGTTCTTCCTCAAGTACTGACTGGGGTATGGCGTTCTCGATGATCCCTTCAAGGGTGAAACGGAACGTGGCGATTGCATCGCCTTTTTCATCAATCGTGATATCGAGTGAATTCGCGGTGAATGCATGTGCCGGATGGATTAAAAAAATACTGCAGCAGACAAGCATCAGACCACAAAGGATTACTGTATTCGTGTACATCATGGGGTGAATCATTCCCGAATCCGTTTTCTGGTATTCTAATATTCAGTGTTCATTGGCGATAATCATTTCACTGGTAAACCGGGGAGGACAGTCGCTGTCCGGAAATCCGTTGTCAATCTGCGGGTATATTACGTAAAGTCTAGGTTAATATAGAAACCAAGCGCATAATTTTCAGGGACACATGATTGAAACGCTCGTCACCCTTTTTCTTCATATCGACCAGAACATGGTCACCGTGATCCAGGAATACGGATTCTGGACGTACTTTATCCTGTTCTTCATTATTTTTTTTGAGACAGGTTTTGTCATATTCCCGTTCCTGCCGGGAGATTCCCTGCTCTTTGTCGGAGGGGCAGCGGCAGCGGGCGGGATGCTCGATATAAAATGGCTCCTTGTTGTGGTAATCCTCGGGGCGATCATCGGTGACACGGTCAATTACTGGATCGGGAATTATGTCGGCCTTCACCTTTTTTTAGAAAAGTTCCCGACCCTGGTAAAGAAGGAATATATCGATAAAACGTACGGGTTCTATGAAAAATATGGCGGCGCAACGATTTTT
>Ga0209099_1003861_pt1 | contig 11798 bp, 11 predicted proteins | sample AD_JPNHW2_MetaG_FD_184430 | JGI IMG/M metagenome (GOLD analysis project Ga0209099, IMG submission 184430) | Active sludge microbial communities of municipal wastewater-treating anaerobic digesters from Japan - AD_JPNHW2_MetaG (SPAdes) (version 2) | ecosystem: Engineered > Bioreactor > Anaerobic...
GTATTATCTCCTCATCTGGTGTATCGAGCAGGTCGATAAGGAGGGGACGTGCCGTGCCATAGAAGGGGAGGGACCGGAGATATTCTCCTGTCCCGAGAATCTCCGCACGGGATAGCCCGGTGAGCTGTTCTATCGCCGGGTTCCAGGCAACCACGGATTTTTTGTTGTCGATAATAAACGTAGGATACGGTAGGAATTCCACGACATCAAGGATTTCTTTCTGGATCGTCCGTAACTGCTTTTCTGTCTGCCGGCGCTCCGTTATATCTTCTACAAGACCGCTGATGTATTCAATTTCCCCGTTTGAATTCAGTTTGAGTAACGCCGTGACAAGAACGGTGATTTTCGTCCCATCCGGTTTTAAAAGAGATAATTCCTTGTTTTTGACAAATCCAAATTTTTTTAAATCTTCAAGAAACTTTGCCCGGCCTTCCGGTTCAGCGAAAATATTTGCAACTGCAACCTCCTCAAGTTTCTCGAGTGTCGAATAGCCGAGAATCCGAACAAGGGCCGGGTTTCCCCAGAGAAACTTTCCTTTCGGATCGCCGGTACTGCGGTATACGCCGACATTGATGTTTTCAACCATGGACTGGTATCGTTCTTCAGTTTCCCGGAGCCTTTCTTCAATCTTACGCTGCGTAATGTCCCGTGAGATGGAGGATGCGCCGATTACCGTCCCGTCCTCATCAATAATCGGGGAGATTGTCACGGACACATCAATAATCGTCCCGTCTCTTTTATTCCGGAGCGTTTCAAGACTATTGACAGATTCCCCTCTCTGGATTCGGTTCAGGATATTCTCCATTTCAAGGCGCCGTTCCGGAGGTATGATCAGGGAAATGTGCTTCCCCAGGATCTCCACCTGTGTAAAACCGTAAAGCCGCTCTGCTGCTGGATTCCAGCTGATGATATTGCCGTGAGGGTCTTTTCCGATGATTGCATCATCGGTCGATTCAACAATTGCGGAGAGGATCTTCCGGGTCCGCTCTGCCTTTTTTCTCTCTGTGATATCACGCGAAATGCCTAGTACCTCCGGGACATCCCCGTTTTCATCGATGAGTGGTACAAGGGAATTATCCTGCCAGGATTCTTTTCCTTCATACAGGATTTTTTCCTCAGTCCGAAGGGGTTTTCCGGTATCAAGAACCTGTTTTAAGGCCCTGTGCTGTTGGTCCGCAACATTACCGGGGAAAAATTGCCGCCTTGGTTTGCCGATAATTTCGTTTGCAGAAAGGTTCAGGCTTTTTGCGGCGGTGGTGTTGACAAACCGGACCACATCATCCCTGCTGATAATATAGATTTTATCCAGTGCCGCTTCTGCAAGGGTACGGTATTTTCGTTCGCTTTCCCTGAGAGCATCTTCTGCAATTTTCCGCTGGAGCGCGATTGCCGCCTGGTGGGCATATGTTTCGATCCGTGGAAGATCGGTAATCGTTGCTCCTTTTTTCAGGAGAATCAGTGCAGTACCCAGAAGATCCCCGCCACGGGTAAACCCGATAGAATATACCTCGCCGTAATCAAGTGCAGCCTCAAGCTTTCTCGCGACTTCGACGGGTAATGCCCTGAACACGATTTCATGAAGCGATATTTTCGGACTCATGAGGATCCCGGTGCGCAATGACGCGAGACCGGTTACATCGATAGGGATGCTCATCCCGACCGGATCATGGCCGATCTCCCGGGTGCAGGTTTCTCTCGCATTCTGGCCAGGCATGCTGCGGATGGTGACAAGCCCGGTGGCGGAATCATAGGAGTTAATGACAATGACGGCATCCGGGACAAAGGCCTGCAGATCCGATGCAATCTTCTCAAAAATATCTGAATCTGCCGGCATGTCGAGAAAACCGAGCAGCGTTCCCGACAAATATTCTATATGAGCGACATAATCCCTGATTTTCACATCAGCTGCGTGCCGTTCACTGATATCGTGGATAATTCCTTCGACTCCGAGAACATGACCGGCATTGTCATAATAGTAATGACTATTAGCCTCTACATAGAGAGGTGTGTTATCTTTCTGTTTCAGGACCACCTCGTAATTTTTAACCGATCCGGTCTTTGCAAGGGCGTCAAGAAAGTCTTTGCGTTTTGCAGGATCTGCATAGAGCGTTTCAGCAAGGTTTTTTCCCAGAAATGCTTCAACAGACTTATAGCCAAACATTCCCGCCCCGCTCGGGCTTATCAGAACCAGGTTTCCGTCCTTGTCGGTCCGATAAAACACGTCCTGCACGTTCTCGATAAGGTTGCGATACAGCTGCTCGCGTTCTGCAAGCGCCGCTTCTGCCCGCTTACGCGGCGTGATGTCCTCAATGAGGATGGTACTGCCCCGGGTGCCATCGTCAAAGACGGTTTTCATGCTTTTGATGTTAAAATAAAAAGTCTCGAAGTTTTTTACGAGGCTGACTTCATGATTCTCCTCTTCGTGTGCCAGAACATCGGAAATTACTGATGGCAGGGATTCGCCACTAGTGCCAAAGAGAGAGAGATCAACAATATGGCTGCCGACTACATCCTCTTTTTTTAAACCGAAAAACTGGTTGAACTTATCGTTTGTAAAAAGGATCCTGTGGTTCTCATCAAGAGTTACGACAAGATTTGAAGAGATACTGACCATGGCGGATATCGGGATCCTGTGTGTCAGAAAAAAGACACGGGCAGCACCATACGAATATGTTTCCACCCGCCCGGAAATGAGGAGGACTTCCAGGTACTTTGATACAGAGTTCCGGTTCATCTTCAACCGGGACGCAATCTCTGTGATAGTGAGCCCTTTGGGATGCAGTTTTAAAAGAACTGTAATCCTTGAGATCGTTTCTTTTTCAAGTGCCAGAATCCATTCCCCCTCAAATAAACAATTTTTGCTGATGAGGCCGATTACAAAACGACGTAATTTTTATAGGCATCATAAGGATTAAGACTGTGATATAAAACAAAAACTATTTAATGACTTGTTCCCTTGCTGAGGAATATGACTGGATTTGGGTTATTGCGAGAGTCGTATTATCTCAATACTTCAGGGTTTGAGGTCCTTTTCTGATTGCATTACATTATACGGAAATTAAGCTAATTATAAAAAAGTATAAATAGATTTTGCACAGCAATACTGACCAGCAATTTCGCATTCATTTTTGAAGGGCTAATATTTGTTGCAAATAAATATAATGCCCCAGATTTTAGTAAGATTCAGCCAGCGGGGATTTGGATATCCCTCCGGCAGGAGAGAGGAAATGGCAAAAATTGAAGGCGAACGGGTTGTGAACTTTGTGTCAAACGATGTAGAGACCTGGATCCAGCATGGCGATGAGATGATGGCCGTGGGAGATCCCGTAAAGGCTGTTGAATTCTATGAAAAAGCCCTTGAGTCTGATACCAACTCTGCCAAAGCATGGCACAACAAGGCAAATGCTCTTGAAGCCCTCGGTAATCACCAGGAAGCCCTCCGGTGCTACGATGTTGCGCTGATGTGCGATCCGGGAGATGCCGAATGCTGGTACAACAAAGGTGTTGCGCTCAAGATCATCGGAAGGTCAAATGAAGGCTCAAATTGTATCAATAAAGGGATCAATATCGCGATGGGGCACGACTCTAAATAAATCACCATCTTTTCATCTCTAGAGTTCATTGGTTGTTCATTTTAAGGAGGGCCACCGGGGTAATGGCCAAAATCACTCCACCTTTTTCATGAACTGTCGGTAATGTCCTGTTCCCGGACCGTCACCATCCGGGCACCTTCATCTTCATAAAACCTGACCCGGCCGAATAGGCCGTTCAACCTGCACGCCGTGATCAGGTTTCCGGTCATGATATGGATCACCGGTTCTGTCCCGGCACCAGCTTCCTCCCCGGCCCGGGGTTCCCGAGTGAGAATAAAGTCTTCATGGTTTTTAAGGGTGGACAAAAGAAGATCACAAATATCCTCCCTCGATAAACCACGCGGTGTTTTCCGGTGTTTGCCCGATCCTGCCATACAGGAACGTACCGTACGCCGGTATAAAAGGATTTCACAAAAAATTTTGAGGGACGATCCTGTCTCTTATAATCTGTAAAAATCAGATCCCAAGATTTTTCAGGAAATGCTCATGGAGCCGGAGATCCCCGCCAAGCTCAGGGTGGAAAGCAAGCGCCATATACCTGCCTTTCTCGACCGCGACGATGCCATGATCCAGTGTCGCAAGCACATGAACGCCCGTCCCGACTGCAGTAACGACCGCGGAGGTCCCCGCCAAGCTCAGGGTGGAAAGCAAGCGCCATATACCTGCCTTTCTCGACCGCGACGATGCCATGATCCAGTGTCGCAAGCACATGAACGCCCGTCCCGACTGCAGTAACGACCGGTGCCCGGATAAAGACCGCATGGAACGGGCCGCCATCAAGCCCCGTGACCGGGATATCGGCCTCAAACGACTCTTTCTGCCGGCCGAATGCATTACGGTCCACGGTCATATTCATGAGCCTGAGCGCGTGTATCCGGGGATCAGCGACATCAGTCGCCATCAGCACCATGCCAGCACAGGTCGCAAAAATTCCACCGGGAAAGGTCCGGATCGGTTCGTAGAGCCCGTTCTTGTCGATCAGCCGCGAAATGGTGGTTGACTCCCCGCCCGGGAGCGCAAGCGCTGAGCAGCTGGAAAGATCTGCAGGGCTCCTGACCTCAACAACAGATGACTCCATCCCGCCGCGTCTTGCAAGTGCGGCAGTAAAAGCTTCGATATGTTCGCTTACATCTCCCTGGAGAGCGAGCACACCGATTTTGTGGGTCTTACCGCCCACGGGTCTGCAACACCTCGTCCGGTTTGAGGGTGTGGACATCAAGGCCCGGCATTGCATCGCCAAGGCCGGTACTGACCCGTGCGATCACCTTTGCATCATTATAGTGGTTTACTGCTTCCACGATCGCCCTTGCCATCTTTTCCGGGTCCGAGGACTTGAAGATCCCGGAACCGACAAAGACACCATCAGCCCCGAGCTGCATCATCAGTGCAGCATCCGAAGGGGTTGCAATACCGCCTGCCGAGAAGTTCACAACCGGGAGCCGGCCGCGCTGTGCGCACTCGATCACCAGTTCAGCGGGTGCTTCGATACTCCGGGCAAAACTGATACGCTCCTGCTCGTCCATACCCTGCACCTTGCGGATCTCGCTCATGATCGCCCGCATATGGCGCACTGCCTCGACAACATTTCCTGTCCCCGCTTCGCCCTTGGTCCGGATCATCGCCGCACCTTCGTTAATCCTGCGCAGCGCCTCGCCGAGGTTCCGCGCCCCGCAGACAAAGGGTACCTTGAACTGCTTCTTGTCAATATGGAATTCTTCATCGGCTGGGGTGAGCACTTCGCTCTCGTCAATCATGTCAACGCCAAGCACTTCGAGCACCTGTGCCTCGACAAAATGGCCTATCCTGACCTTCCCCATCACCGGGATCGAAACCGCGTCGATAATTTCCTGAACCTTTTCCGGGTCGGCCATCCGGGCGACACCGCCCTGCTTTCGTATATCAGATGGCACCCGCTCAAGCGACATGACTGCGACGGCCCCGGAGCTCTCGGCGATCTTTGCCTGCTCGGCATTGACGACATCCATAATTACGCCCCCCTTCTGCATGGATGCAAAGCCGCGCTTGAGAAGCTCAGTGCCAAATCTCAGTTCTTCCAGTTTCATATACCGGTACTATTGGATCATCCAAGCCAATAAAATAAGTGTAGCTGCAGCTATTGCCGCAAACGACAGGGTGACCACCCGGACCGCACTGACAATTGCCGGACCTCCCTCTTCAAGAGACCGTTCTTCGTCGCCAATCGTATATATTCCCGGTTTGTCAAAACGGATGCCGCAGCCCCCGGCCATGGCTGCCATAACAATACCACCGTTAAAGCCCGGGCGCTTTTTACCATCGCGCCGCATTATCCGCCATGACCGGGTCGCAGTCCCCTTCGTGAAGAAATAAGCCAGAAGGAAGAACGTGGTGATCCGGGCCGGGATATAGTTCAGAATATCATCCATCCGGGCGGAACACCAGCCCAGCCGTGCCCGATCGTCCCGGTACCCGAGCATCGCGTCCATTGTATTTACGGCACGGAAAACCGCAGCCCCGACAAGCCCGATACCGAAAAGAGAGAGCAGCGCGAAGTAAAAAAGGGGTGAGATTATGCTGTCGGTGAGGTTTTCCGTCATAGACTCATATGCTGCTGACCGGATATGCCCCGGACTGAGCCGGGATGTGTCCCGGGAGACCATCAGTTTCACCCGTTCGCGACCGGCATCCACACCATTATCGAGCGCAGCGACAACGCCAAGCGCGTGCTCTTCGAGCGACCGCCACGCGAAACAACATTTTAACAGGAACGGTGCGCCGATAAGAAATGCCAGCCATGGGGCATACTTCCCAAAGAGGAAAAACGGAAGGGCAAAGATACAGACGGTAACCAGCCAGAAGAGGGTTCCCGCCATACGCTGGATGCTGGGGGAGTACAGGGCCGGCCGGCCCCACCAGCCGATGAACCGTCCAAGGAGCGCGACCGGGTGGTACGCCGAGTGCGGATCGCCGATAAGCCGGTCGACGGCAAGCGCCAGAATGAGAACTGCGCCGGCAAGGATCAGGTCTGTCGGTACCATACGAAAAGTGCGCCGACAATAAGGACGATGAATGCCGCGATGTTAAGGTATTCGATTTTGGTATAATACCAGACACTGTACAAGATAAGTCCCACTGCCATTGCCACCATCAGGAGGTGCGGCCGGCCGTGGGCTTCGGGCTGGACGGGAGGTTCTTTTTCTATGACCTGTGGCCCCCGTGTGGGTTTTATAATGACCTCAACCCGCATGGTGGCCTTCATCGCACCATAACCGGCGATAATATCAATATCGAAAAAGCCCGGGGCACAGTTTTTTCGTAAAGGTATACCGAGCGCCACTTCATCAATTACATACATGTTCTCGTGAAAAAAATCAGTAAACATCCCGGCATTGGATGTCGTTGCTGTGATATGGATGGGGGCCCCCCGGTTTACAAACCGGATCTTAAGGATGTTCCCACACTCAACATGCGCATTCTCCGGGGGAATTTCGATGGAATTGATGCTCGACCGGTTGAGATAGATCTCGGTCATTATCTCCACTGCAGGCGGAATATCCGTAACCGCCAGAAAGTCCAAAGGCAGCGGGAGATGCGTAGTGTCACCTCTTACCGGGGGTTTTGAGGAAGGAGATTTGGGATCCCTTCGTTGATAGGATAATCCACGTTGCAGGTGGCACAATGCAGGTTACCCGTAAGGATCTCTTTTTCGTCCTCTGCATCCACCCGAAGCACAAGGTCACCCTTACAGACCGGGCAGCAAAGGATGTCCATAAGCGAACGTTTCATTTGTATTCTTTCCTGATATCGATAATCTGGGTGAGTTCAGGCCCGGTGGAAATAAGCGTGATCGGGCAGCCGATGTCATCTTCGGCGGTTTTTAAGAAGTCTTTTGCCTTTTTGGTAAGCTTGCTGTATTCGGTGAGCCCGAAGCAGGCCTTGTCAATATGGTCAATCCCGGTGATTGCAGCCTGTGTGCAGCCGTTGATCATTGCAGAGTACCGGGCCATCTGGCCATCCCAGCCGCCGATCCGGCGCTTCCGGTGGGTAACCGTGCCGAACTCCTGAATGCCCATCGCGTCCGACTTCTCTGATGTCATCTCGGTGGAGAACGGGCCTTCTCCCACCCGGGTCGGGTAGGCTTTGAAGACGACGATTACATCGTCAATTTTTGTCGGGCCGACACCATTATCCGCTGCGATCTGCGATGCAGAGGTGTCCTTGCTCGTGACAAACGGGTAGGTTCCATAATAGAGCGAGATCCCGAAACCCTGAGTTCCTTCCAGAAGAACAGTTTTTCCTCCTTTTATGGCATCATTGAGAGCAAGCGGAACATCCAGCAGGTACTCGGCAAGTTCCGGCACATCCTTTGCTTGTGGGGCGATCCGCATTACCCGGTCAGAATTTGCCGGTCCGCACCCTGAGCCGGTGCTGCCGATCTTCTTTGAAAGGTATGCGCTGCCCTTGTCACGGGCAATATGGTCCTCGGTGATAATACCGCAACGCTTGTCAACAAAAACACGACCTTTGACACCCAGCGTCTCGACCTCATGCTTGAGGACACGCGGGTCAACCAGCACACCGCTTCCTATACAGAGTTTGGCCTTTTTATAGACAAAACCGGACGGCACCATCCGGACACTATATTCATGGTCGCCGACCTGAACCGTGTGACCGGCATTCGGACCTACACCACCGCGGGAGATGATAACGGGTTCATCCGCATGTGCGACGTGGGCAACAATCTTACCCTTCCCCTCATCTCCAAAAAATCCACCTACAATAATAGTACAGCTCATTGGAGTATCATGTAGTGTAGGGTGGGTAGGGCAATAAAGTCTGCCCTGTACCCTGAAACTGCAGGAACCGGGACTGCCACAAAAAGCATCTGGGGCAGAACCGGATCGGTGAATCCAGAAGGGGACCGGCCCTTCCCTGCCACCACATCTGGTTACAAACCGTTGATGAAGGTTTCCATCCGGCTGAGGGCTTCGGTGAGACCTTTCCGGGAAACCGCGTAGGCACAGCGTAGGTGATAGTCCCCACCGCAGCCAAAAACACTTCCCGGCACGACAGCAACCCGCTGTTCCTTAAGCAGCCGCTCTGCAAATTCCACATCGGAAAGCCCGGTTCCTTTCACTGAGGGGAATGCATAGAATGCCCCTTCGGGAACATGGCAGGAGAGGCCGATCCTGTTGAGGCCGGAAACAAACATGTTGCGCCGGAGCCGGTACTCGTTAACCATGCTCGTTTTCTCATCCTCCGCAGAGCGGAGTGCCTCAAGTGCGCCTACCTGTCCCATCACCGGGGCGCAGAGCATCACGTACGGCCGGAAACAAACATGTTGCGCCGGAGCCGGTACTCGTTAACCATGCTCGTTTTCTCATCCTCCGCAGAGCGGAGTGCCTCAAGCGCACCGACCTGTCCCATCACCGGGGCGCAGAGCATCACGTACTGGTGGATCTTGAGCGCCGCGTCGCAGATCTCTTTTGGCGCACAGAGATACCCCACCCTCCAACCGGTCATCGCATACGCCTTGGAGAAACCGTTGAGGGTAATAGTCCGCTGCCAGAGGTCTTTTACCGTGGCAGGAGCTGTGTGGGAATTCTCGTACGTGAGTTCCGAATAGACCTCGTCGCTGATGAGCAGGAGATCCCGGTCGGTCACGATATCCGCGATGGGTTCGAGATCCTCCTTTTTCATAATCGCACCCGTCGGGTTGTTGGGGAAGTTGATAATCAGGGCCTTTGTTTTATCCGTGATCTTTTCCTGGAGCTTGTCCGGGTTGAGCCTGAAATGGTCCTTTTCGGTGCATTCGACCGGAACCGGTATACCCCCCGCAAGCGTGACACAGGGCGCATAGGAAACATAACTGGGTTCGGCGATCAGTACTTCATCACCGGGATTAACGATGGCGCGGACCGCGATGTCAAGCGCTTCGGATACGCCGGTTGTAATAACCATCTCGTCATCAGCTGAGTATTTGAGCTGGTAGCGGCTTGCGAGGTGGGCCGAGAGAGCATCGCGGAGCGTCTGGAGCCCCCGGTTTGAGGTATAGGAAGTCGCTCCCTGTTCGATAGAGTAGATTCCGGATTCGCAGATATTCCACGGTGTCCTGAAATCAGGCTCGCCGACACCAAGGGAGATCACGTCATCCATGGTGAGAACCAGATCAAAAAATTTTCGGATACCTGAGGGTGGTATCTGCTGAGCACGCTCTGAGACAAACGTTCGCATCATGCCACCTTTAGAAAGAATACGGAAGGCGTTCGGTTTCCTGCTGCTCAAAGAGAGTGTTGCCATTCTCCTTGTAAGACTTCATGACAATGTGCGTTGCCGTCTCGCGGATCCGGTCCATTGGGGCGACATGCTCTGAAACAAACCGGGAAACCTCCTGCATGTTCTTCCCGCTCACCATCAGCTGGAGATCGTATGTCCCTGTTATCAGGCGAAGCGTCCGCACCTGCCTGAACCGGGAGAGCCGTTCGGCAATCCGATCATACCCAAAGTCCCGCTCGGGGCTCACTTTCAGCTCGATAATGGCCGATACTTCGCCGTTTCCCGCCTTTTCCCAGTTAATGACCGTGGTGTACTTCCGGATAACCTGGTTCTCCTCAAGAGAATGAATCCGTGCTTCCACTTCAGAGGGGATTAAGTTGGTCATCGATCCGATTTCCTGTGCAGACAGCCGGCTGTTCTCCTCAAGAATCCGGAGGAGTTCGAGATCCTTGTCATCCATCACACTTCACCTGAACCAATCCGATTTCCTGTGCAGACAGCCGGCTGTTCTCCTCAAGAATCCGGAGGAGTTCGAGATCCTTGTCATCCATCACACTTCACCTGAACCACGTTTTTAACCATTTGGCTTCCATCTGATTTATATCGAGATCTTTTAATCCGTTCAGCCGCGGATCCTTGAGCACAACATCGCGGATCTTCCCGGTGTTTGCATCGAACCACATCTCTTTTGTTCGCCCGTACCGGCCCCGGCTCACGACCCGGGTATTGATCACGCCCAGCATGTTAAGTTCTGAAATGAGATCCGTGATCCGGCGGTGCGTGAGGATGTCGAGCTGGATGTTGGGCGCGATGTCCTGGTAGATCCGTGAGACCTCCCCGCTCGTGAAAATGTTCTGGCCCAGGTGTTCCAGCGTCAGCATGGAAAAGAGGATCAGCTTGCTCTGGGTGGGCAGCGTTGCAATACACTCAATCATGCTGTCGGTCTCAATCTTTGCCTGTGCCTGTTTCACGTGCTCTTCGGTCACCTGCTTTGACTCGTCCCTGTCGGCAAGTTCCCCGGAGATCCGGAGGAGGTCTAACGCCCGCCGCGCATCTCCGTGTTCCTGCGCGGCAAGTGCCGCACAAAGGGGAATTACACCTTCAGCAATTGCACCCTCGATAAAGGCGCCGGTCGCACGCTGGGTCAGGATGTCAACAAGTTGTGGCGCATTGTACGGGGGAAAAACAATCTCCTCTTCAGAAAGCGAGGAGAGGACCCGGGGATCGAGGAAATCCTTGAAACTGAGATCGTTGGAAATCCCGATGATGCTGACCTTGGAATTCTTGAGATCGGAGTTGATCCGGGTCAGGTTGTACAGGGTGTCATCGCCGCTCTTCTTGACCAGCTTGTCGATCTCATCGAGCACGATGACAAGCACGCCTCCGCCAGCCTCGAGCTGGTTCTTAAGCTCTGAGTAAACCTGATCCGTGGGCCACCCGGTCATCGGGATGTGGATATGGGCCTTGTCACTCGATGCTTCTTCAAACCCGTCGATGCACTTGGCAATCTGTGCGAGCACCCGGTATTGTGTATCTATCACTTCGCAGTTAAGGTGAACAATACGGCAGGTGGTTCCCATCGTGCTGCTGGCTTTCTCGAGTTCGGTACCAACATACCGTACACTTGCAGTTTTGCCGGTCCCCGTTTTTCCGTAAATGAGAATATTGGAGGGAGTCTCATTCCTGAGGGAGGGGGCAAGGATCGAAGCAACGGTATCAATCTGAGGTTGGCGATGAGGAAGGATCTGCGGCCGGTACGAGTGCCGGAGCACTTCCCGGTCGCGGAATATCCGGTTATTGGATAAATATTTTATAAATAGACCGGTTGAGGGATCTTCAGGTTCTGGCATGGTGACACGTGGAGCTGAGTCTTAGTGTGATGAGATTAAAAAAGTTCGTGGTTTGATTCCTTTATAAACCCCTTCACTTCCTGTGGAAAAACTGTTTTAA
>Ga0209099_1003862_pt1 | contig 11797 bp, 8 predicted proteins | sample AD_JPNHW2_MetaG_FD_184430 | JGI IMG/M metagenome (GOLD analysis project Ga0209099, IMG submission 184430) | Active sludge microbial communities of municipal wastewater-treating anaerobic digesters from Japan - AD_JPNHW2_MetaG (SPAdes) (version 2) | ecosystem: Engineered > Bioreactor > Anaerobic >...
CTTCACAGGGTGAAACACCGGAACTCCCGAGGACAGAAAAAAGCCGGGGTTCAGGCTCAACATCCGAGGTTGATTTCTGGAGCAGCCGGGAAGTTCGAGAGATAGTTCATTCCCATTTAAACTACGTTGTCGCTGACACCAAGCAGTGGGAGCAATCAGCCGCATATGTGATTGACACGCACCCAAGAGTTGCTGCCTTCGTAAAGAACTCTGGATTAGGGTTTGCCATTCCCTATCTGCATAACGGAGAAGACCATGAGTACGAGCCAGATTTTATCATTCGGCTAAAAGATCTCCCGAATTGCACCTTGATCTTGGAAACAAAGGGATATGATGATCTTGTGGAGATCAAAACGCATGCTGCGAGACGCTGGGTCAATGCTGTAAATGCCGATGGACACTATGGTTTATGGGATTATGTCATCGCAAGAAAGATTGAAGAGGTTGGAAAACTCATAGAAGATGCCGCCGATAAATTCCAACAGTTGATATCTATGAATGATCATTAAAGGCTTCAGCCTAGATGCGAAAGCCTCGCGTAAAGAACTGTGACAACCAGGAGGTGGGATGCTGTCCGAAGGCTTTGATCGTCTCTTGTGTAAATCTCCGGCCAGCCTCCACTAGATCACCCTCCAGAGAGAACGTGGCGCTCCTGAACAGCCCGGATCTCTGCCGTGCGCCGCCCTCGTCCCCGCGTGGCCTCTTGGTCCCGCGGTGAATTATGTTTGGCTACTGTCAAGGTTGTGATGACGAGCTGGCCGACATGGGCCTAGGCGAGGGGATCTCCCAGGACTGCTACCTTGCTGAAGTGCGGGCCGAGCCCCCTATAAATAAGCACACACCGCCCTCACCTTCGTCTTTTGCTCGCTTCCCTTGAAGGCGATCGCCGTCATGGATGCTTGCCCCGTCCTGCAATTCAAGTGAACGTGCCCTTGGCCGCCAGGTCCAGTATGTAGCCGAAATGGCTTACCGATACTCTCATCGAAGTGCCTGGGCTGATGCCTATCTTCGTGGTCGTCTCTTTATCGCCTCAGTGCCCGACGCCGTGGAAAGAGTCGCGAAGACATCGAGCGCCTCAGCCGCAGCCCTGGTGACCTCCAGCTCAGCCGCATACTCCACCCTCCACCGCCCGAGCGGGCATTTTGCGTTAGCTCCAAAAGCGACGAATACGAATCCCAATGGTAGGGATCCGCGCGCAGAACGTGCTTACTCGTGCGCCCAGGTCAACCTGAATGAGAGGATAGGGCAGACGTTAATGCCCCCTTGATCGAAAAACGAGTGGGGATTATAGGTTATAAAAAGGATTTGCGGATTCTCCTGAAGAATCCAACCTCCCCCTCGCGAACTTTACTCAAGATCATCGTGAGTTGAGATTTTTATCGATTTGGCGAATCTTCATCTATGAGATGCCAGTCCTTAGGAGCAGCTTCTCAATAAAATCTCGGGCTTCATTTTGATTCATCCTACGGTACATATTGATTGAATCTAAGTAATCGGGGATCTCCTTCAGCAATTCTACTAGGAACGAGAACTCACGGAGCCGCTCACCTAGATACTGAATATCAATTTCGGTACCCACGACATCAGGGTCAATGAGTGCGAGAATATCAGCACGATCCTTGCGCAGCTTACTCTTCTCCAATTCCTCGTTACTTGATAATCCCTTTTGTATCCTGAATGACCGGTCCCATGCCGCTTTGAGCTTGAAAATGAGAAGCAGAGTTTGTTCCGGCACAATCACAGGGAAACCTGCTCCTATATCTCGCGCTTCAATACGATCGTCAAGGAGCGAGAACGGACATTGCTCGTCTCTCCCTTCAAACTTGCAGATATCTTCTCGCGACCCGAAATCGATCAAAATCTTTCCGTTAGGAATAATTTTTGCCACCGTGGTGGGAGCGAGCGAATCCCGTTGGTGAACAAACTTGCGCTTATTCCTTAGGTACCACATTAGTTTTTGCCTGGTTTTGTTATTAGTGACGAGATCGATATCCACAGATCCATGCCATTTGTTGTAGCTGTATACCGCCCAGCCGCCGATTAGAATGGTGGTCGGATTGCTCTCAATATCACCTTGAAACTGCAGCCACCGAAAAATCTCAATTAATTCTTCTCTCGATGCGTCTATGACCATTCGTGAGATGGTATAATAGGTCATATACGTTCACCTGTTTAGTGTGAGATCGTGGCCTGCATATCTTGAGGCCAGCACGGGCAAGGAGTATATCTCGTTCAACCCCCTACATTCTTTCTGGTACGTCAATTCCAAATAGAAACAGGCCTTTCTTAATTACTAGAGCTACGTCTTTAATCAGAAGCGTCCGTGATTTGCGAAGTTTCTTCTCCTCAGTTTTTAGAATCGAAACCTCACTGTAGAAGCTATTGAACAGTTGCGCCAGTTCTTCTAGATATTTACTAACGTAATGCGGGAAGTCAGATCGCTGAGCTTGTAGGATTATCTCAGGGAAAATCATTAATTTCTTCGCAAGATCAAATTCCGAATTACTAGCAAATGTGATGTCCTCATTATCTTGATTCGAATCGACATCTCCATAGACATCTATCAATTTCTTTTGAATAGAATTAATGCGAGCATAGGTATATTGCAGATAAACTGCACTGCCACCTTCCATATCGAGCATCTTTTTCCAGTCAAAAGAAATATTTTTTATCCTAGATTGTGACAGGTCGTTATAAAGGATTGCGCCAATCCCCACAATTTTAGATACATAATCTAAGTCTGATGGGCTTATCTCTGGATTTTTCTGAAGCAATATTTCTCTTGACTTTTTTATGGCCGTATAGATAAGGTCTTGCAGTTCAATGACAGTACCACCCCTAGTAGACATCTTCTTTCCACCGATTAGCACTAGTCCAAAACCTATATGTTTTGCCTCCACGTTTTGCGGCAAATAGCCAACCAGCTTTGCAAGCGCGAACATTTGCTTAAAGTTTAGTTCTTGCTCGCTTCCAACTACATAGAGGATAACACTTGGATTAAATGTTTCAATCCTAAATTTCAGAGTTGCTAAATCTCTAGTAATATATAAGCTTGATCCATCCTGTTTCTTCAGCAGAAAGGAAGGGATATCTCCGATTTTATCAACTACTATTGCGTTAGAGATCTCGTCTTTCCTGCATAGATGCTTATCAATGCACTCATTTACAATTGCATCTGCTTGGTCAGCAAAATAACTCTCTCCGATTACTGTATCGAATCTAACGCCAAGCTGCTGATATATCTTATCAAAGCTCTCAACACTTAAATCCCTAAAATACTTCCACAGAGCGATCAATTCGGAGTCTTTTGCGTCAAGTCTAGCGAATAACTCTCGTGCGCAATCGTTTGCTTGAGGATTCTCCTTTGCATATTCGTGGAATTTAATGTAGAGCTTTTTTAACTCTTCAATCGGATTTTTAGCAACCTTTTCTTCATTTCCCCAGTTTAAGTAGGCATAAAGAAGTTTGCCAAATTGAGTGCCCCAATCGCCAATATGGTTATCGCGGATTACGTTAAATCCTGTCTCGTAGTAAATGTTTGAAAGAGCATGTCCAATAATCGTTGATCTCAGATGACCTACTCCAATTTGTTTTGCAATATTCGGAGCGGAATAATCGATAACTACTACCTTTCCTGCATTTGTATCGCTCTCGCCGTAATACCACATCATCTCGCTAATTGTGGAAAGAATGATCCTATAGAGTTTTTGTTTGCGAGCATCCACATTTATAAATGGGCCAACAACAGTTGCTTTTTCAATAATCACTAACTCATGCTGATTGATATATTCAGCAATTTTTTGTGCCAAAACATTTGGCTTTTCGCCCAGCTTCTTCGCAAGAGAAAAAACTTCTAATGAAAAATCTCCAGCAACATAGTTGGGTGGCATTGTGAGTTCTATTTGCTCAGGTGTTTCTCCTGTGACCTCACTTACTGCTTTTTTTAATTCATTCTTTAGCTTTGCCCAAGGATAGTCATTGAAGCTAACGTACTTACGACTTCTTTTGGTTGAATCAATAGCGGTAAGTACGGACTCATCAACCTCATGCTTGTATTTTTCAAATTCATCTTGCTTAGTTTCTCTCATCGCCCACAAAGAGATCAGTACTCGGCTTTAAGCTCTTCGATCAGAAAGCAAGCAGCGCATTTATTACTAGAGAATTTTCTATAAATAATTAGATATTACACCTAATTATCTAATCTCTAGACTTAATCTATTTAGCAAAGGTCGAGCTAGCAAATCTCTGCTGATATAAACCTATGGATAATATTATATATAATACTTAATAGATTCTCCACAAAGGAGGAGTATAATGCCGGATCCGAAACCATCAGCAATGAACTTGAAAGGCGTTGAGCGCAAAGGTATTGAATTTCTTGATAGTCGTTATAAAACAGGACAGCAAAAAGTTATCCGCGCACGGATTGTTTTGCCGGCTATGATGTGAATCGATGTCCGTAATGATATAGCCAACCACCTACTTCTAGTAAGCCGAAGACATTGACATGCGGAAAGCGACAGCTCTTAACCGATGACTAATGACCTAGTTTCATGATCGCTCTTGGAGACTTTTACGATATGGGGGCGGGGCCCTAAGACCGCTGAGACTTCGAAATCAATGGAAAGTGTGATTTTGAGATGAGTTCAACTATTAAGCCTGCCTGGTGCCTACATAGATAGGTTGACAAAATTTGCCTAGGATTTAAATAGCAGGAATTTATAGACAATCGTGTGCTCGAGACTCCTAATCAGTGGTTATTTTTTGCATTTCTAGCGCCAATTTTTTGGGCATTTGTTAATATTATAGATGTATATTTTGTTGATAGAGTTTATAAAGATGAACTAGATGGTGTCATTATTTCAGGACTTGTTCAAATCGCTTTTTTGCCTTTTTTTCTTTTTTTCTCAAATTTTAAAATTATTGATTTTATAAATTTCAAATTAGCAGAAGGTTTAGTTAATGTGCTCGCTCTTTCTTTTGTGGGAGGATTTATTTATATGTTAGCTATTTATTTTTATTTTAAATCTTTATTTAATAAAAATGATGTCACTATACTACAATTCTTATTGTGGAGCTCTAATATAATAGTCGTTCCGGTACTTTCCTTTTTTCTACTAGGAGAAATTTTACAGCCTTATAAATATATAGGTCTTATGATTGTATTGATTGGAGCAATCGTTCCCCTCTTTCATTCAAAGATAACTGAAAAATTTTCTCGAAAGTATATTTATTCTGTACTCGGAGCAACAATCTTTTTATCACTTAGCATGATCATAGGAAAAAATACCTATGATCTATTGAGCATAGCCTATGGGAACAAAGGTTTTTGGATTGGAATGGTTTTTTTTAGTTTTGGTGCTTTTGTAGCAGGAACTTTATTTGCCATTTCATCCAAGAGAAGCCCGTGGCCACTTATAAGAATATACTATAAACCATTTATTTCCATCGAAACTATTTATTATTTAGGAAACGTATTTTCCCAACAGGCTCTTAACATAGCACCGTCAGCATCTTATGTAGCTGCAGTGGATGCATTTGTTCCCGTCTTTATTTTAGTTTACAGCATTGTGATTCTACTTCTCTCCTCTATTCTTAAAATAAATAATAGAGCAATCCAAAAGATATATACAGATCAGATCACAGGGTTTTGGGTTAAAGTCTTGGCCACAATTATAATGGTAATTGGAATATTATTATTTGCTGAGTAATATTTATATATACATATAATTTTATAAATTTCAATATGTTAGTTTAATAGATATTTGAGGTCAAATATTCAAGACTCCACCCGCCAAGCTATATTGGAAACCTACATATAACCCAATGAGAATCTTGCCTTAGTAGATTAAGGACTTGGAGGATAAAGAGAATGGCACATTGCAGGAAAACACAGCTCTCTGTTTTGCTTAATAATTTTTGTAATTTGAAATGCAAATATTGTTTTGTTGGTAGGGAAAATTTAACTAAAAAATTAGAAATAGAATTAGATTTTGCTAAACGCGGAATTCTCGATTTTTTTAACAGCTATTCCAGTCGAGAAATTAGATTTTTTGCAGCTGGTGAGCCCACACTATCTTTCAAGAGGATGCAAGAAATCTCTAATTGGGTGAAGCATGTTGATGGTGGGGATTGCAGCTTCGAATTGCAGACGAATGGATATTTTAGTCGTAATATCGCAAATTGGATAGGTAGTAATATCGATATTTGTTGGATCTCTTGTGATGGCATGCCAGATGTTCAAAATTATTATCGACCAACAAAAACAGGAAAGTCAACATCCGAGATTATAGAGAGAAATATCAAGTTCTTGGCATCGCAATCGATCGTGCTTGGTTGTCGCGCAACTATTTCCGCGTGCAATGTTTCTCGGCAAGTAGAAATGATCAACTATTTCCATCAACTCGGAGTAAGAGTAGTTATGTCAGATCCTTTATTTATTCCTATTTCAAATAATTTATCGGATTCAAAGGACAAAATCGATTTAATGAATTACGCAAAAAATTTTCTCGAAGCGAGAAGGCACGCAGAAGAGATTGGGATTTTTTATGGCAGCATCTTTACCGTTAACTTTGATGAGAAAACGAATCTGTTTTGTAGAGCATGCGTTCCATATCCTCATTTATTACCTGATGGATATGTAAGCTGCTGTGATATGGCAACTAGCGGAAGCGACCAAAAAATGAGCGATCTTGTCTATGGTAAATACGAAGCAAATAGCGATACAATTATTTATGATCAAAACAAAATTAAGCAGATTCAAAATAGAACAGCTCAAAATATGCCGTTTTGCCATGGGTGTGAGGTATTATATAATTGCGCAGGAGCGTGCCTTGGTGAGGCATTAAATGAAACTGGCTCAATTTTTGGGATTAAGCCGCAGGTGTGCGACGCAATCAAGTATCTGGCAAAAAATATGCCACTTAATACAGAGATATACCCATTTCTTCACCCTTGAAGCAGGCTGAACCGGAACCGTTTGATGATATCTCATGCTTCATCGGTTAAGACCAACATGCGTAGGATTAGGCTTCTAAACTTTTTTTATGCGCGAGGCTTGCTATGTTAGCTCGGATTTGGAGGTCAGCGGTTAAAATTGGTTCCAATTTTGGCGCAAAAGCAAAATATAAAATTATGTATAAATATTAAACCATCAATTGAAGACATTCGGATAGTATCTGCAACATTAGAATGACCTCTAAATTTCGGCTATAAAATCTGATCTTGCGTCCATTATTCATCGGTTAAGCGTGGTTCTCATATACTATTAAGCACTAATCCCTTTAAAATGTCGGGAGAAATGAGGTATGATGCAAAGTAATATTGCAACAAAACGGCTTTATTGGATAGATCCCTATCAACAAGAATTCGACGGTAAGGTGGTTAAGATTGATGGCAACCATGTTTGGCTAGACCAAACTTGTTTTTACCCTGAGTCAGGGGGCCAAGCAGGAGATACTGGCCTTTTAGGGTCGGAGCGAGTAATCGATACACAATTAGACCAGGAAAAAAATATTATTCACATTCTCGAAAAACAAAGCACTCTTCATTTGGGCGATGATGTTCACGGCATGATAGATACTGAGCGTCGTTACAGAATTATGCGTATCCATAGTGCGTCGCACATTATGGAATATTTTTTATTTCAAGTATTCGGTAAATTGAAACTTGTTGGCTCACATCTTAATGAACGTCATGATCAAAGTACTTACGAGGTGGAGGATAAGTTACCGAAAGATAAGTTGCAAGAAGTTGAAAATAATGCCAACAAATTCATCGCCGAAGGCCACCTAATCGAAACATATCCAGATGAGAATAAACAATACTATCGTTGGTGGAAATGCGGTGAAATTTTAATGCCATGCGGAGGGACACATGTAAAGAATACCAAAGAAATTGGCAAAATTAAATTAAAACGTAAGACAGGTGGTAGAGGAAGAGAACAAGTCATTACAACAATCGAATAAAAAGCAAGCAGCGATAAAAATATATTTATCAATTGAATAAAAAGCAAGCAGCAATAAAAATATATTTATTACATCGAGGGGGGGATCGCGAATACCCCCCAACCTTTTACATGAAAAACAAGACTTATGATGTCGATAGATCTTGTTTTTCATTTGCCTCGTATGTGCCATTATCCTGAGGCACATGGGCGTTTAGGGTGGGGATGAAGTGAACCCTCGCTTGGTTTTCATATTTTCTTAGATTGATATTGATTAACAAGGCTCCTTTGGTATAGAAAGCAGAATCACGATAACCCGCATCCTGCAGTAAGGAAATGCGAAATCATATTTTATTTTGACAAATTAAAGATTAAATAATTCGTAAAAATGTCATTGATGCAGTAAAATTGTCACAGGCTCTTTTTCCCTTGTATTTCGGCTTCTCTTTACTCGTGTTTACGCCATACAGAGTGCTGTCATTAAAGTGTATTCAAATCAAATAAATGTTAACATTTAAAAATTTTAATTTTAAATATTACTAATATCTTAAATTTTAAAATTCAGAATCGATAGCAAGAAAAATAGTGGCTCATTTAATAGTACACCTGCGGGATGTGGGCGATAATCTTAGAGCAGGAGATTTGGGCTAACGAAGACTTGATTGATGATTTCGGATTCCGTCTAACCGGGGCGCGCGGCTAGAAGCAGACCCAATCCTTTAGGTTGGGATGGCGGGCGCGCTGTTTGACTTACTTATCTCTATCGATAATTACTTTTCGTCCCTTCATATTTTTTTCCACATTTTAATGTGAGGAACACCTTCTTCTATGAAGATTCCGCCAATTTTTTCGTACCCAATATTTCTATAAAAATTCACCACCGTACATTGAGCATGCAACACGATTTCCTTTACATTCTTCTGACTTAATTCTTCTTCCATATAATTAATCAATGCTCTTCCGATTCCTCTTCGTCGTAACGGCTTTAGGATCGCAATTCTCTCTACTTTTGCCTGGCTTTGATGAATTATGTTCACCATGATGGTTCCGATGACTCCTTCATCACTAATAGCCACTGCATACATTGCATCATTATCACAATCGTTAAATTCCGATTCCTCTGGGAATCCTTGTTCCTCAACAAAGACCTGCTGCCTTACAAAGTAAACCCCTTGTAATTCTTCTTTATCCACTGCAAGTTTAAAACAGACCGTCGTAGTTTCCCCTCCTAATCCATTCTTCCTTTTATTTGGCTTACTCTTTCCTCAGCCTTTCCATGCACTATAGGCTTATGCTTCTTAAGGATTAATGAAGTGCACCCCTAGTAGTAGACTCTCATGAACTAAATATCCGAGTTTCCGAATTGGACAGTAGCTGGATGACCTCAGCATTCGTCAGCAGCAGCCGCTCTAACCGCTGCAGAATAGTGCGCCTACGCTTACATGGGGGCTCGAAGCGATCATCAAAAAGGACGATCTTGATGGTCCCGAGAGGCAAAAGTATCTTAAGACAGGAGCTCCTAAACAAGCTGCAAGCCCTAAAGGCGCTACCTGAATGCCCCATCCTTGACCTAGCTGCAGATCTATCTTCTATAATTAGCCTTATATGATAATCCATCAGTAGCTGAATTAGTTTTCTTATAATATTAACCATTATAATAGTACGAGAGTTTCTCTCCCCATCTACCACCTCATCTGTGATGGATGTAACCTAGAACTCCCCCTCTCCGCCATGATGCCAGATCGCTTCCTGAAATATTGCAGTTCTTCATCGTGCTGAAATGTCTTGAAGAAGAGCCCACTCAGAGATGCTCCCGGCGAGTGCTTTCTCATCTGCCCAAGAACGCAAGTTAGTCTATCACTGATCGGAGATTCAATCCAAATCATAAATACGCGCACACCGCCCTAACCTTCGTCTTCTGCTCGCTTCCCTTGAAGGCGATCGCTGTCATGGACGCCTGACCCGTTTTGCAGTTCAGATAGTATGTCGCCTTGGCCGCCAGATCCAACAGGAAGCCGCAATGGCTTACGGATCCCCTCATAGAAACCCCGGAGCTGATGCCTATCTTCGTCGTGGTCTCCTTATTCACCTCAGAGCTGGCTGCCGTTGACAGCGTCGCGAAGACGTCCAGCGCCCCCGCCGCGGCCCTCGCAACCTCCAGCTCCGCCGCATACTCGACCCTCCACCGCCCAATAGGAACCGCCAGAGAGCCGCCCTTATTATACCAGGTCCCTGCCGCAGGCGACGCTTGAGAGCTGTCGGCTGTCACCAGGCTCTCCACCCTCCATTTGGCCTCATCCAGAGGAAAGCCATAGGGAGCTTTTGCCATCGAAAAATAGGGTTCGATTATGGGCGAATTAGCCAGGTCGTAGTCAGTGCCGCCGTAGAGCTTCAGAATCGTGCTGGGCGAGGAATAGCTCACGCCATTTATGATGAAGTACTTGATCGCCCCACCGGCCTGCTGGAGCCTCACCCTCTGCCCTCTGCAATACTTCCAGGAAAAGTCTCCGGGAATGGCCAGGGTATAGGTGGGATCGTCTGCCAAAGAAAAAGTCCATTTCTCTTCCACCGCCGAGATCCAGCCGCCATTGTCGGCATCCTCCAGCCTCCTGATCCTCTCCAGGAGACTTTGCATCTGCTCAGATATCGCTTGCGAATCCATCATACAGGGTCAACTCCATCACATCGGAATTCAGAGCACTCTCGAAGGCTTTGTTCAGGATCCTCATATCATACTGGCCATTGTACGGAGGTGAGGTGATAGTCACCCTCATGAAATCACCGCATTGCAGAGCATAGTCAGGCCGGGTCCAGATCTTCAGATAACGCTCATCACAGGTCTGGCCAATCATGGCCGAGGTGCAGCGGAAGACCTGATCATAGCTCATGGAGATGTCGCTGGTAACGTGTTCCTTCCAGACACCCGCGGTAGGGAAGAAATCCCGGCCCCAGCGAGCTGGCGGCCAGAAGCTGTAGCCGAAGGTGCTATCCCGGCCCTTCATGACCACGGAATCAAAGCCGTAGTTGGCGGCATCAAGAGTCCCGACCTCGAAATCAATCAGATCCGCCTCAACATAGCTCCTGACAGGATCGCTATACCAGCCGTTATAGAGCTGCAGATCACATCTCAGCTCCTGATCTCCATCGGAGCGGTTGACAAAGTTCCACTCCAGGCCCTCATGAGACATGACCCGGTTGAGAGTGGTGATCAGCCTCTCATGCACGGCGGGAACGCCGGGGCTGGAGAGGTTCCAGGCAGGCATGGGCGAGCCTTTGCGAATATGGGCATTCTTGAAATTCAGCACGTAGCAGGGATAGTTCTTGGGGTTGCCCTCCGGGTCAGCCACGCCCGTCCTGACATACAGATAATCGGCATCTCTAAACCACTGGTTAACGGCCATGCCGGCCAGAGATGCAGCCTGTGTCAGCAGAGTGGTGCCCAGGTAGACAGCGGGAGTAGGCACCGGGATTCTCTGGGGAAAATCGGTACCGGTGTAGTATGGGGCGCTGTATGTTCCTGCCGGCGCTCCCATCCAGGAGGCATCCTGCCAGTTAGGCGGCATCAGCGAGCTGGCCTGGAAGAGTATCCCCTGGCTGGCCACGGTATCCCCGAAGATGTTGCTTATGATGTCATTGCTCGTGTAGGCCCGCACATGAGGAAAACGATGATACAAAATGGCCGAATGGCCCAGGCAGTGGTACTCCTGGGGCTTCTTTGACTTGAAAGACGGCCTCCTGATGCCATCAAACCAGCCGCAGAAGACGGGCATGGTCTCTCCCGCCCTGGTTACTTTGATGGTGGCCCTCTCATCAATCCCCTGGCCGCCGAAGCACTGGAAGGAAAGCCTCTGA
>Ga0209099_1003863_pt1 | contig 11795 bp, 7 predicted proteins | sample AD_JPNHW2_MetaG_FD_184430 | JGI IMG/M metagenome (GOLD analysis project Ga0209099, IMG submission 184430) | Active sludge microbial communities of municipal wastewater-treating anaerobic digesters from Japan - AD_JPNHW2_MetaG (SPAdes) (version 2) | ecosystem: Engineered > Bioreactor > Anaerobic >...
ATCTTCAGCATGAGGGAGAGTAAAAAATCCGCCTGTAATAACGGTATTTTCAGGGAGACTCATTTTTCTGTAACCGGAAATATCAGCGACAGTATCAACCTCAAAAACAGAACCGTTATAGTCTACTCCCCGGATCTTTTTTAATATATCGGCAAATGAGCCCATAAATGTCCCGGCATTCATGAATATGCCTCCGCCGATACAACCTGGGATACCAGCCATAAATTCAATACCGCAGAAACCCGCGGCTATAGCTTCACTGATAAACCTTTCCTTGCTTAAAGCCGCTCCGGCGTAGATGTACTCCCCGGACAGATGAAAACTATTCTCCAGCCCGGAGATTCTGACTACAGCTCCGCGAAGGCCTTTATCACTAATCAGAAGATTAGATCCTCCCCCTATAATATAAAAAGGAATGCCTTCGTGTTTTAGAATCGGCATTATTGAAGCAACAGCTTCTTCGCTGTAAGGCTCAATAAGAATATCCGCATTTCCGCCGGTTTTAAAAGTTGTGCAGAGGGCAAGAGAGGAATTGAACTCAATTTTTCCGAATTGAGAAAGCTCTTTCGCGGCATTTTCTGAAATTATACTGTTATTAATACACATTTAATCCTGCTTTTAATGTATCATTTTAACAGAGAGAATGATGTCAATAAAATTCATAATGAAATGCTTAAAAATTAAATTTCGTTAAATTAGTAAAGGGTATAAAAAAAGATCCCCCTGTTAATCCAGGGGGAGATAAAGAGGAAGCAAAAATGTTAACTCAAAATACTAAGTCGGCATTCAGGAAACAAAAACCGCCAAAAAACTTTTCAATTTAACCTAAGCATTATTTAGAAAACTTGTCAAATATATTTTATGATAAATCTTACGAATATTCAATTTTTTATCATTTTTTTTGATAACGCATAAAGAATCTTTATCATAAATTTATCATATACTAATATAAAAACGGGAAAATATTCAGTTTTCAATAATTTATATATAAAAACAAAATAATATGCATATTTTCTAATGATTTAATATAGTGTCAAAATAAACTTCAACGCGCTATCCGGGCATAATCAAAAATAATACCTGTTTACACTGTCAATACGGTATAATCCGGATGTTTTATAAAAAATCAATTGCACTAAAATAATATTTTTTGACACTCTTCATAAACTTTCATTTCTAATTATATATCATCCGTCAGCCGATAATTATCCGAGGAGAAAACTTTTTACAAGCCAGATGAAAAAAAGAGAAAGAAAAACTATAATTCCCGATCTCAGGGAGTTTACTGATGATAGCGGAAAAAAATGGGTACAGACATCCACAGATGACCTTTTCTCCATAAAAGAACTCAATGAAATCATCACCTCTATTGAAAAAGAGAGGATGAAGGATGAAGTTGTATTCGCACGGATAGATTTTCAGAAAGTTGATAAAGAGTTTTACGATACCGCACTGGAACTGCAGCAGAGACTTCAAAAACAGGGAAAACTTTTACAAAACTACGTTGCTGAAACCAAACTTGTTATAGACAGAAAAAACCGCAAACTGAAAGAACTCATCGAATATATAAAACAGCTTCATCAATTCATAGCACATATGAACGCAAATCCGGATGAAGCGGCAATGCTGAATATTCCCGTCACATTCGGTACCCAGATTGAAAGGATGGCAGAAGTAATATCTGAATATGAAGAAGTTGAAGAAAAAGTAATGCATGAGGGTGATGAAGAATAACCCTCCGAAAAATGTTTGACATAAATATCCCCCGAAGAAGTTATTTTCCATGAAGCTGTTTTCATGCTATTTAAGGCCTGATTTGAATACGATTTGTCATTTTGAAAGAGTTAAAAAAAGATAGTTTTTAAAGTATAATTCGCGCCTGAACAGTCCGGCAGGCTGACTGGCCGCTTCCAATGGCTGCTGAGCTTGCCGAAATGACATTAATTCAAACATTAAGTAAACTACTATAGCAGAAAACTTTCCTTAACGATTTTTATAATCACAAAATTAATTCACCAATCCGGAGGATGCCGTGCCCCTTAAAATATACAATACACTGACAAGGAGAGTTGATGAACTTATCCCCGGCGGGACAAAGAAAGATAAACCGGAAGATTATCCAATGGTTACTATCTACTCCTGCGGGCCTACAGTTTACAGCTACGCGCATATAGGTAATTTCAGAACGTTTATCTTCAACGATTTCCTCAGGCGTTATCTTAAATTCAGGGGATTCCGCGTGGATCACGCGATGAATATTACAGATGTTGATGACAAGACAATTAAAGGGGCTGCGCAGGAGGGGGTTACTCTCGCCGCGTATACCGGAAAGTATACAGAGATTTTTTATGAAGACCTTAAAACACTGAATATTGAGCCTGTAGAACATAATCCGAAAGCAACCGAATCAATCGATGAGATGATAAACATACTGAAAAAAATTGACGAAAACGGAATACTCTATAAAAAAGACGGGTCACTCTATTTTAACATAGCAAAATTCCCGAACTACGGAAAGCTCTCCCTTCTCGATAAACGAGAAATTAAATCGGGTGTAAGCTTTGATGCCGACGAGTACGAGAAAGAGGATGTGCGGGATTTCGCTCTCTGGAAAGCGCCGAAAGAGAACGAGCCTTTCTGGGAAACGCCGTACGGGCCCGGCAGGCCGGGATGGCACATCGAGTGCTCCGCAATGATAAGAAAAATTTTCGGGACAACAATAGATATACACACAGGCGGAGTTGACCTCATCTTCCCTCACCATGAAAATGAAATAGCACAAAGTGAAGCAGCGTACGGAGAGACATTTGTGCGCCACTGGATTCATACCGAGCATCTTCTTGTTGACGGAACAAAAATGTCAAAGTCCGCAGGTAATTTTTACACGCTGAGGGATCTTCTTGCAAAAGGCTACTCTCCCCGTTCAATAAGATATCTTCTAATGTCGGCACACTACAAAAAACAGCTCAACTTCACGCTTGACGGAATTACTCAGGCAGACCAGGCACTTGAGAGAATAGATAACTTTGTAGTACGATTAAACGACAGGAAAGGTACGGCAGGAGAGAATCCTGAAATCGAAAAAATCTGCTCGGCGCTGATTCATGATTTCAGTGAAGCTGTGGATAATGACCTTAACATATCAGGAGGACTTGGTGTATTTTTTGAATTTATCCATAAAATAAATTCTATGATTTCGGAAGATACAATTTCCGGGAAAGACGCGGAAAAAATTCTTGGTGAAGTGAAAAGGCTCGACCAGGTTTTCGGATTTATATTCTACGGTGCCGGTGAGGACAACGATGCCGGCAAAGAGAGAATAGACCTCCTTGTAAACGAAAGAATACAGGCAAAAAAAGATAAACAGTTCGCGCGTGCAGATGAGATCCGAGAAATTCTCAAAAACGAAGGGATAATCCTTGAAGATACTAAAGATGGTACAAGATGGAAAAGAAAAAAATAATCACCGGCAGAAATCCTGTAATAGAATATCTGAACAGTATTGATGACGGAAGCGGCACAGAACTCCACCTGTCATCAACAGCTCATGGAAAAATAATAATTGATATACAGCATCTCTGTAGAAGAAAGAAAGTAAAAATTATTACTGAAGATAAATCATTTTTCAAAGATTTCAGTTCTTCATCAACACACCAGGGAGTGGCTCTGCATATTCCTGTTGCAAAAAAAGAGAGTGACCCTTTTGAGGTACTGAAGAAAGTAGCGTCAGAAAAAGGAACAATTATACTTCTCGATCAGATAACAGATCCGCACAATCTCGGTTCTATAATAAGATCTGCCGAAGCGCTGGGATGCGGAGCGGTTATTCTCCCGAAAGACAAATCAGCTGAGGTGAATGAAACAGTTCATAAAACTTCAGCAGGAGCAACAGCACATATTGAGATTATCACAATAATAAACGTTTCACAGTTCCTTGACGAGCTGAAGGAACTCGGTTTCTGGATAGTCGGAACAAGCGATCACGGAACTGTTCCGGTTACCGGGCTCAAAGAGGTTCATCCTGCATGTATCATTATCGGAAGTGAAGGGAAAGGGATGAGGAGGCTCACGGAGGATAAGTGCGATTACATTGTATCTATTCCTCTTAAAGGAAAAGTTTCGTCACTAAACGCTTCAGTCGCTGCTGCAATTGTCATGTATGAGCTTACTAAAAATTAAGAAGATCCGTATACGCAAAAATTCAGTCACTCTCTTTCTGTTTACCTACCCATCCAGAAAAAGCATTTAAACAGTAGAGAGTTTTTTAAACTCCCTACTGTCATAACACATTCTTAAGATTATTTATTCCGAGGTACGGTTATTCAATAGAATCCGGAACCGCCCGAAGGAACATTAGAAAATATTTTCAATACGTCTTAAGTTAATCAAATTGTAATTCCCGATTTATGAAATTGATGCCAGAACTTTTTTCAGAAACTTGTTTATCTTTTCATCCATAAAAGTATCAGCCATTAAATTCCAGTTATACTCATCCAGCTCTTTTCTGATTAATGCGGACATTTGCCTCTTCTGCAGAGATTTAAGCTGAATAAAAGGATGCCCCAGTGTGTCATAAAGCGCGCAGATTTTAGCTTTAGCTTTGTCAATCAGCTCTTCAGCTTCGGCAAGTTCATCAAAGATTCCGCGATCGACGCAGAACATCGGGTCCACAAGTTCACCTTTCATTATGATGTCACGGAAATTTTTGTCAGTATCAAGTCCGAAACGCATGATATTTCCCATCGCCGGGGAGAGGCTCATACCAAGTTTGATCTCGGTCATGCCGACCTTTACCTTCGGATTATTAATAACAATATTATAGTCAGACGCCATAGATACGATCATACCGGCTGCAGTCGCACCGCCATTGACTGCTGATACAACAGGCTTGGTACAGCTGAACAGCTTGAGCAGAACTTCTTCTTCATACTTAAACCATTTAATAACTTCAGCGCCGCTTGCGAAAGTGGTGAATATATTCAGATCAAAACCGCCGCAGAAAAATCTTCCAGTTCCGGTAAGAACCATTCCCTTGAGAGCTTCGTCCGCATTAAGTTTGTCAACGGCTTCGTCAATAGCCTTAAGTGTTTCGGTAGTAATAGCGTTAACCTTGGGATTATTAAATGTAAAAACTATAATCCCGTCTTCTATTCTGGATTCAAAAGACATAAATAAACCTCACTTTTAAAATAATTACAGCTTCAATTTGAATTACAAAAGTCCGGCTGAAGATATCTTGTCAACCACATTGTACGGGTGATGAACTGCTGTAGAATATGATATATAGTGTTTACAAAGATAAGGTGAGAAAGTGTTTAAAAATACTGGCCCGGATTAATCTATTGATCGCAATAGCGGAAACCGAGGATAACAGAATGGCGTTATTTGTAGTTATTATTCAGTAATTTATTTATTATTATAGCACATGACTTATTTTTTTTACTCAAAACATTCACAATAGTACTGTTTTACCCGCTAAAACTGCAGGTTACATTATTCCATTTCTTTTTTTTACCTTCCGGCTGCCGTCATTATCTGAACCGCAGGGATTCCGTGTACTGCGGTAGTAAAAATTGTCTATTAAAAAAGTGTGAAAGCAGCAGCGGATTTTATCTAAACACTCAGCAGGCATGAGGACACAACAACGGATTATATTACAGATTTTTTACCAATCGTCGTGCTGTTAGCTGATATTTTTATTCTATTTCTTCCGCCGTGTTTAGCCTCATACAGAGCTTCGTCGGCAAACGCAATAATCTGTTCCGGCTCTGTCAGCTCTGTTGTATAAACAGTTACAACCCCCAGGCTTACAGTAACATATTCCGAAGTGCCGGATGTGGAGTGCGCTATAGCCATCTCTTCAACACCCTTTCGAATTCGCTCCGCCAGAGTTGCGGCACCCTGCTTTTCTGTTTCAGGCATTATGACTACAAACTCTTCCCCTCCATATCGTGCAACAATGTCATGCAAACGCGCCGAGGCTGTTTTAAGCACATCTCCCACCTGCCTAAGGCAGTTATCACCTGCCAGATGACCATAGGTGTCATTAAATTTTTTGAAGTGATCTATATCAAGAATAATCAGCGACAACGGAGCTCCGGATCTCCTCAACCTGTAGAATTCCGTTCTGAGAGACTCATCAAAATATCTCCGGTTTAACAGCCCGGTCAGACTGTCGGTAACAGCATTGAGCTGGGCGGCATTCTTCTCAATCTCAAGCTGCTGAACCAGCTCCTGTATTTTCTGTTCTCCCTGCTTACGTTCGGTGATGTCGTGAATTACACTGACAACATGATCCTGATCATTAATTACAATAATTCGGCCGGATAACATGCCGATAAACCGGCTGCCGTCTTTGCGCAGGAAAACAAATTCCCTGTTTTCAACAAATCCTTCAGCGATCAGTCCGGCTAAAAAACTCTGCCTGTCGCCTGTCGAGTCCCAGACATTGATATCCAGAATTGTATTTCCGATTGTTTCGTCACGGGTAAAACCGGTCATCAGCAAAAATCCCGCGTTGACATCCGCCAGTAAACCGTCATTCATACGCGTAATTAATTTTGCATCAGGGCTCATATTAAAAACCAACTGCAGTTTTTCTTTTTCTTCAAGATTTTCTGCATTCAATCGCTGATTAACCATAATGATAAATCCAAACGTCCACAGCATACTGCCGACAATCGGGACTATAAATGCCATTATTCGAACCGGGTCATGATGAAAATCCTGATAAGAGTTGAGGTGAGGTAAAAACAATGTAAAAAAAGTTATCACAGTCTGCAGGCATCCATAAGCAAAAAAAACAGAAGCAGTAAAGTTTGCAGAACTTGAAAAATGTTTCTTCTTATCATCACTAAAAAGTGTGTATGCTATAATTAATGCAATAACCGCGGCTGATGACGATACCACTATTGAGCGTCCGAAAATACTATTATTAATAAATATAAAATAAAAATAAGGGATGATATAAACTGCAAATAACGAAATAGAGAACCATCTGCGCTCTTTCTTATCAAGGAACTTTACAATACCAATGTAGAGAATTATTTGCCCTGAATATACAAGAGGGTTTGCAAATATAGACAGCATCCAAATTGACCGTATATTCAGCGTGAGCATCAATAAAAATCCCATTGCCTGCAAAATAGCTCCCATCAGCCACTGTCCAAGGCCATTATAGGTTTTATTAACCTTGTATTGAACAAAAACAGCTATAGTCTGGGTTGTGAATATTATGCTTGTAATGAATACCAATGTCGAAATATCGAGCTTCATTAATTCCTCAATTTTTATATTTTCAAACTCTTAAATTCAATTGTATTTATTGGGAGCAGAGACGATTCATTCAATTCTCAACATCAGGTCAATTGTTCATTTGCCGGAATTATCCGCTTCTTTTGAACAGATTCTGAAATTCATAGCTATAGAAAGCATAACCTTGCCCGTATGCAACGGACGGGAATCACTTCCTGAAAATTTCAGAGACCGGCCTTCGTAAAAAATTAAAAAGATCCATACATAAACTAAGTCAAGGTTTTTATCGATTTAAAAATTTTCAGAAGCGGCTTTGAACATTTAATCACCGGTTTAACTGTTGTAATGGAACATACCCGGCAGTAATACGCTTTATGCTATTTTATTTACAAATATATTTATAAATCCTGAAATGCAAGTGCTCTCTGAACTGATATACCGGTAAAAAACAGAAAAGGATTTTCAAAACCTCAAACCTCAATAAAATCCGCACAAAAAATACTTGCCAACAGCAGGCATAAATTATTGCTATCATCAGGGATTTATATTAATAATATTAAAAATCAGGAGACCCATTAAAAAATGGATTTAGCTCATATACGGAATTTTTCAATAATAGCCCATATTGATCATGGGAAATCTACTCTTGCTGACAGGCTTATCGAAAAATGCCGTCTCGTCAATGACAGAAACAGAAAAGATCAGATGCTCGATACAATGGATATTGAACGGGAAAGGGGAATTACTATAAAGTCCAATGCCATTACTCTCAATTACATATCAAAAAACGGTATAGATTATACTTTCAATCTCATTGATACTCCGGGGCACGTTGACTTTACATATGAAGTCTCTCGGGCACTCTCATCATGCGACGGGGTTATTCTGATTGTTGACGCGTCACAGGGAGTTGAAGCTCAAACCATCGCAAACTTCTACCTTGCTCTCGAGAATGATCTTGAAATACTCCCGGTAATAAACAAGATTGATATGCCCAGTGCGGACATCCCCTCTACAAAAAATCAGATAGAAAAAATTCTCGGACTTGATACTAATCATGCCATACTCACCTCGGCTAAACAGGGTACAGGAATTGATGAACTCCTTGAAAAAATAGTTGAATATATTCCTGCTCCAAAGGGTGCAGAAAACGCCCCCCTCAAGGCGCTGATCTTTGATTCATTCTACGACCAGTATCTCGGGGCTGTGATAAAAGTCCGTATTTTTGACGGCAGGGTAAAGAAGGATGATGTAATAAAATTTTATGCGACAGGAAAAGAATTCACTGTAATAGAAGTTGGCGTATTCAGGCTCGATCTTGAGAAGAGAGAGAGTCTCGGGCCGGGCGAAGTAGGATATATTGTCGCCGGGATTAAAAGTGTCGGAGATACAAAAATAGGTGACACGGTAACTTCCGCGAAAAATCCGGCGACGAAACCTCTTCAGGGATTCAAAGATGTCAAGTCCATGGTTTTCTCGGGGCTTTACCCGATGTTTGGAGACGAGTACGAAGCGCTTCGAGAAGCGTTATTCAAACTTCAGCTTAACGATGCGTCTCTGCTGTTTGAACCTGACAATTCATACGCACTCGGTTTCGGATTCCGATGCGGATACCTTGGGCTTCTTCATATGGAGATAGTCCAGGAGAGGCTTGAAAGAGAATTCAATATTTCACTTATTACAACTGCCCCAAGTGTTGAATATAAAATTTACATGCAGAATGGAACATTACTCACTATTGATAATCCCGTAAACATGCCGGATCCCGGTTATATTGAACGCATAGAAGAACCTTACGTTTCAGCGTCAATAGTAACACCAAATGATTACGTCGGAAATATTATGCAGCTTGTAACTGAATGCAGGGGAATTCACAAAAACATGGAGTATATCACTGTTGATAGAATTCAGCTCACTTATGAACTTCCCCTATCTGAAATAGTTTTTAACTTTTACGACAAATTAAAATCAATCTCAAGAGGTTACGCGTCATTTGATTATGATCCTATTGACTTCCGTCAGTCAGAAATGGTGAAAGTTGATATTCTTGTAAACGGAGAACCGGTGGATGCTCTTTCATTCATTGTTCACAAAGATAAAGCAAGGACAAGAGGAAAAGATATCATTGAAAAACTAAAGGATATTATCCCGAAACATCAGTTCAAAATTCCAATCCAGGCCGCGATAGGAGCAAATATTATTGCAAGGGAAAATATTTCCGCGATGAGAAAGGATGTGACCGCAAAATGTTACGGCGGGGATATTTCCAGGAAGAGAAAACTTCTGGACAAACAGAAAGAAGGTAAAAAAAGAATGAAACTTGTAGGTTCTGTTGAGATACCTCAGGAGGCATTCTTAACGATACTCAAGATCGACTGAACTGATTTCCCGGCCGTGATACCAGCCCCCTAAAACCTCAGGAAGGGGACTCGAAGATAGTATTACTCAATACATTGTATTAAACAATTAATCCGCATCAATTTTGCCTTGCCCCCTCCGGGGGTGCGGGGCTCTTCTGCCGGAGGTTCAGTCATAATACTTACAACTATTGTAGCAATTATTAAAAGAGGGAGAGCATCTGCAATCGGGTCAACAAACTGAAGCTTTGCTGCCGTTCCCGCGAGTGGCGTAACTCCAAATAAAAATTTACAAATGCCGGCGGAACCGGCTCCTTTGCATGAATAAAAAAAGATCTTTGAATCGACAGCCGCGTGATTATTAAACAAATAGTTTTATCCTGAAAACCGAACCTTCATCACGTATAATTTCAACAGAACCCTTCATCTGCCGGGATAGAAGATAAACAAGATTAAGTCCAAAACCGCCGGATTCGCCCGGTGCAACAGATTCAGGCACTCCGACTCCGTTATCTTTAAAAATTATTTCATAAGAATCATCGCCGGTATTCATGAATGATATCCGGATCACTCCTTCTCTCTTAGACGGGAATGCATACTTATAAGCGTTAGTCAGAAGTTCATTTATGATTATCCCTATTGGTACCAGCGCATTTGAATCCAGTACATAATCATCAATCCTGGTTTCAATTATGACATGGTCAAAATCAGGAAATGTTGAAATTATACCGTCTATCAGTTCAGGGAGATAGCTTCCGGTTGAGATTGTATTAAAGTCTGACGAACGAAAAAGTTTATCATAAATCAGCATCATGCTTAAAACGCGGCTATGTGCATCCTTAAGAGCCGAAACAGCTGATACGTTTTCGATAGAAACTGACTGAAGGTACAGGAGTCCGGCAATTGTATTCATATTATTTTTGATGCGGTGATGAACTTCATGAAGTATAATCTCTTTCTCACTCAGAAGTTTTTTTATTTCAATCTCGGCGGATCTCCGTTCGGTTATATCTGTACCGATACAGAGTATCTCGGAACTCTTTCCGCTCTCACCGGCTATGCTTCTGTTTGACCAGACAATCCATACGGGCGAGCCGTCTTTTCGCATATTCTCATTTTCATTTCTTTCATACAGTTCAGGATTTGCAACCAGCTTATGAATCATCTCTTCAAGGTTTTGCCCGGATTTATCTGTATATGGAACTATAGTACCGACAACATTCTTCCAGATAAGCTCATCATGTGAATAACCGAAAAAATTCAAGGTATAATCATTAACATAAGTAATCCTTCCCCTATTATCCATACGCAGTATAATGCTGTTGGAAAACTGTATCAGGTCTCTATATTTTTCTTCACTTTCACGAAGGGCATTCTCTGTAAGTCTGCGTTCCTTAATTTCAATCGTGAGATTTTCAATCAGCTCCTTCAATTGTCCGCTCATCTGAAAGAATGATTTTTTTAAATCATCTATTTCCGCGATTCCGCTCTCTCCGGGAATTTCAGGCCATTTACCGGCACTCATAGCCTTGACAGAAGATGTTAATCTGAAAACAGGCCCTGCGATCCTCAGGGAAGTAAAGTACCCGATGATTACAGATATAAAAACCGCAGAAAAAATAAGTATAATTGTAATCCTGTTATTCCTGTTTATTGTATCCATAAAATCCGATTCAGGGATCACTGTAATAACAGCCCAGTCCAGGCCGCGCTGGTTTGCGACGTGAGAAACATACATAAAATTTTTTTCTCCCTCCAGATTAAAATCCATATATGTATTAAATTTGATTCCCCTGATACTGCCGAATTTTTCAATCAGCTTCTCTGATGCACTGCGGATCAAAGGTATGCTGCTCTCTGCCGCTCCAAGCCTTCTCTCAATCTCTCCGGTCTTTTTTGTAATAATTGTCTCATTAGTTGAAGTCGCGATCAGCTGGCCGGCCGGGTCTACAATAAAACTTAAACCGGTTTTCCCGATATCAATTCCGGCAAGGAAGCTGCTTATATGTGAGAGAAAAAGATCTACAGACACGACACCCAGGAGTTTACGATTATTGCCGAAAACCGGCTTACTCGCCGAGATCGCCATATCCTGCCCTGTAAAAAGAATATAAACATCACTCCATGCCGTATCCCCCTTTAACAAGGCAGTTTTATACCAGGGCCTTGTACATGAATCAAAAT
>Ga0209099_1003865_pt1 | contig 11794 bp, 8 predicted proteins | sample AD_JPNHW2_MetaG_FD_184430 | JGI IMG/M metagenome (GOLD analysis project Ga0209099, IMG submission 184430) | Active sludge microbial communities of municipal wastewater-treating anaerobic digesters from Japan - AD_JPNHW2_MetaG (SPAdes) (version 2) | ecosystem: Engineered > Bioreactor > Anaerobic >...
TTCAATCATTTCCAAACAGCTGGGGCTTCCCGATGACTACGTCGTCATCGCCGACACCCGGGGGAAGGCGGCGCTTGAAAAAATTCTGCGCGAGCGCGGGACCCTCAAGGCGGGCGCGGTCTGCGGCGGGAGCGCGCATGACCGCATCAGGACAGTTTTAACCTGCTTTAAACTGCGCAAGTCGCTCTCGGTCGGGTTTGCCGCGCAGGCGGGGCTGACGGTGCTCGCGTTCGGCGCGCTGCTCGTCGCCGCGTTCTCTTCATCGCTCGGCTCGATGACCGTGGCGCTCGCTTCGGCGGCGCAATTAATCATCCTGCTTTTGTCGGCGCTGATCGAGTGCCTGCCGGGATATAAAAATCTCTGGTGAAACCAGAACCTGTCAACAGTTTTCGGGAATGGGCGGAAAGCTCGGAAATCGGTTGAAAAAGCTTTGAAAATATGATATACTTCCTCTCTGTGCAGGACTTTTTCGCACGGCGGCACGGTTTGGGCAAGATGACACAATCCCATCACAAATCTGTCACCGGCGCCCGATAGGATTTTTGCATCAAAGGGGACAGGCACGTTTTGCATTCGTGATAAAAAAAGGAGTAGGACTCGAAATGATTGAAGTGAACGGACTGACCAAGCGTTATGGCGAAAAGTTTGCCATCAAAGACGTCGGTTTCAAAATCGGCGAGGGTGAGATCGTCGGCCTCCTGGGCCCGAACGGCGCTGGAAAGAGCACGACGATGAACATCATGACCGGCTATCTCTCCGCAACCTCCGGCACGGTGACGGTCAACGGGTTCGATATTCGGGAAAAGCCGATTGAGGCCAAGATGAATATCGGGTATCTGCCGGAACTGCCCCCGCTTTATCCGGATATGACGGTAAAGGCCTATCTGGACTTTATTTTCGACCTCAAGCAGGTCAAGGCCAACCGCGAGGAACATATCTCGAAAATCTGCAAACTCGTCAAGATAGAAGCCGTTTATCCGCGCCTGATCAAAAACCTCTCAAAGGGGTTCAGACAGCGCGTCGGCATCGCGCAGGCGCTCATCGGAACGCCGCCGATTCTGATTCTGGACGAGCCGACCGTCGGCCTCGACCCCAAACAGATCGTCGACATCCGCGACCTGATCGCCAACCTCGGCAGAAGACATACGATTCTGGTCAGTTCGCACATCTTACATGAAATTCAGGCGGTCTGCAACCGCATCATCATCATCAATCAGGGCGAGATCGTCGCCGACGGAAAACGCGACGACATCATCCGCAAGGCCACCGAGGACGCACGCTTTACCGTCCGTGTCATCGGCCCGCGCGACGAGGTCGCGAAGACCCTCGTCAGAATCGGCGGTGTGGACAAGATCGTCGACGACGGCGTGCGCGAGAGCGGCTCGAATGACTTCATCGTCATCCCCAAGGCAAAGACGGACGTGCGCAGAGAGGTTTTTGAGCGCCTTGCCGAACGGAAATGGCCGATTGTCAGCATGGTCGGCAGCCAGCTGACCCTTGAAGACGTCTTCCTGCGGCTGACCGAAACCGATGAGACGGAATAAGCCGGGAAAGGGAAAAGAATCATGAAAGCCATCATTAAACGCGAATTCGCCTCCTATTTTGCGCATCCCGTCGGTTACCTGTTTATCGGCGTGACCTTTTTGCTGGCGTCGTTCAGCTTCTTTATCGACGTTTTCCTCTATGCCACGACCGACATCGCCCCGGTGTTCAGCACCCTGTTCAGTCTGGTGTACCTGATCGTCCCGCTGATTACGATGCGGCTGCTCTCCGAGGAAAAACGCCATAAGACCGAACAGGTGTTTTACACCTCCCCGGTCACCATGACCGAAGTCATTTTCGGCAAATTTTTCGGCGCGGGCCTGATTTACATAGCCGCCACCGCCATCGTGTTTGTCCACCAACTCGTGCTCGCCTTCTACGGGAGCCCGGACTGGGGCCTTCTGTTCTGCCGCTACATCGGTCTGATTCTGCTCGGCGGGCTGCTGATCGCCATCGGCCTTGTCGTCTCCGCGCTGACCGAGAGCCAGGCGGTCGCGGCGATCGTCGCGCTGGCGATTTCGATGGTCATGGGACAGGTCGACTCGCTGACGCAGTCTTCAAGCAGCCAGACACTGATCAAAATTACCGAGTGGATTTCGCCCGGCCATCATTTCACCGGCTTTTTCAACGGGAATTTTTCGGTCGCGGACGTTTTTTATTATCTCAGCATGACCGGATTGCTGCTCTTTGTTGCGGTCAGAATCCTCGACCGCAAGAGATGGGCATAAGGAGGACAAACCAGTGAAAACGACTGATAAAAACACCGATAAAACGGTGAAGAATTTTAAAGGATTCGGCTCGGGCAAAAAGCACGTCATCATCACCGTCGCGGTCACGGCCGTATTGCTTGTGACGCTGTTCTTCGCGCAGTCGGCGCTCGATCTGCTGTCGGCCAAATTTCATCTCCAGGTGGACATGACGGCGCAGAAGATCTTCACGATGAGCGACACGACCAAGACCTTTGTCAAAGGCATCAACAAAAAAGTCGACATCGTCGTGCTTGAAAACGAGAACTCGTTTAAATCGAATTTCCCGCAGCCGCTCGAGATCATCAAGTCCTACGCGCAGGTCAATCCGGATTATTTCACCTACAGCTATGTGGATGTGGTTTATGACCCGGCCTACCTGAACGCCTATCAGGACGAACAGATCAGCGAAGGCGACATTCTGGTCAAGTGCGGAAGCCGCTATAAGGTCGTCTCTTCCGCAGACCTCGACTATACCGCGACCGATCAGCAGACCTCCGAGCAGAGGGAATATTCGGACGTCGAAAACGCGATGAACTATGCCATCCAATATGTTCTGATGGACAAGACCTACGTCATCGGCTTCACCACCGGACACAATGAAGCGGCAAGCAGCGAGTTCGGCACCTTCCTTGAGAAAAACCTCTTCGAAATCAGAACCGTCAACCTCGCGGGCAACCCCGACCTCTCCGACGTCAACGTCATCGTCTCGCAGGGCCCGCAATATGATTTTTCCGACGAAGAACTGAAGACCCTCGACACCTTTTTGGCAAACGGCGGGAACTATGACAAGACCTTCGCTTATTTCGCCACGCTCGACAAACAAGCGACGCCGCTGCTCGACGGATTCCTCGCGGAATGGGGCCTCGCCGTCACCGACAACGTCGTTTATGAGATGAGTTCCGACCGCTATATGGAAAACCCGCTGATGGTTTACGGGCAGGTCCCGTCGACCGAGGAGACCTACGGCGAGAATTTCGCCTCTCTGACCCCGGGCACCAATTATAAACTGCTGATGCCCTATACCAGAAACATTGAATTCACTTTCACCGCGCCGTCGAAAGGCCAGATCACGACGGCCTCCCTGGTCGAGTGCACGGGCAACCCGTTCCTGACCACCGCGGAGAACGCCAAAGCCGCGACGTTTATGCCGAGAGAAGACGACCCGGGCGATACGTCCTACACGGTCGCCGCCCTCAGCACCAAGACCGTCGGAAGCGTCTCTTCCCGCGTCTGGGTGGCCGGCAGCGTCATCACGGCAAGCGATACGTTTATCAATGACGGAACGCTGGTCAACGCCAAGTATCTGCTGGAATCGTTTAAAGAGTGGACCGAGCGCGTTGTCAACGAAGTCACCATCGATCCGCTGAACCTCACGGTCGACACCTACAGCATCAGCGGCGTCGGCGAGACGGTCGTCATTTTCCTGCTCATCGTCGTTCTGCCCCCGGTCGCCGTCATCATCGCCGGCGTCACCGTGTATTCCAGAAGGAGACATCTGTGATGAAAAAGAAACCGATTCTCACCGTCGTCCTGTTGGCCGCGGTGCTGATTCTCGCGGGCGGAGGGTATTACCTGCTGCAGCGGGACGCGAACGGCACCGGCGTGAAAACGGAAGAGAAGACCTTTTCCATCGGCGTCAGCGGATATGACCAGTACAACGTTGCCAACGACATCAAGAAAATGACCATACAAAACGGCTACGGCACCTTCACGTTCACGCCCGACCCCACCGTGGACGGCGTGGAGGACAAGAGCTGGTTTTTGAATGACCTGGACAACGTCAAATCGGACGCGTACGCGGTCAACGACATCGCGCTGGCCTTTTATACCGTCACGGCCTCAAAAAGGCTCGAGGTCCCCGCGGCTGAACTCGCGAATTACGGATTTGACAAACCGGAACTCACCGTGACGCTGGATTTCGCGGACGGCAGCGTCATCACCTATTCCTTCGGCACTTCCGTCGCGCTGACGAACTCCGAGAGCGACTATCTCAGCTACGTGATGCGCAGCGGCGACGACTCGGTGTACCTCGTCGAGAATTACTATTACGAAAAGGCCTTCATCTCGCTCAAAGACGTCATGAAGACCGAGCTCTACCCGCAGCTGGAAGACGGCGTCATCATTCAGGAGCTGACGTTCGGCGGAACGGGCGGCGACGCGCTGAAAATTTTAAACAACACGGAAAATTACGTGGATTACCGGATCACCGAGCCCTTTGAGAGAACCGTGGATTCGACCGCCATCAGCGCGCTGATGGGCGAACTCGACATCATCAAGGACGACGTCACCGTTGAAATCGCCGGAACCAAAAGCATGCCCCTCTCTCCCGACACGCTCGCGATGTACGGGCTTCAGACCCCGGTCAGAACGCTGAATTTCAAATACACGGTGGAATCCACAACGGTCGGAAGCGACGGAAAACCCGTCACGACCAAAACGGACGGTCAACATACCCTCCGCCTCGGCATCGTCTACGGCAACTGCGTCTACGTCACCGTGGACGACGTCAACGCCATCTACTCGGTGCCTTACAGCGCCCTCTCCGCGGTGTATGAGGCGAGCTTCGATTCGCTGGCGGACCGCAATATTTATACCGAAAAACTCATCAACATCGATGAGATCAAGTTCGACACCTCGTTCAAGACCTTCGATTATAAACTGGTCAACTCGACGGAAGTCAACTCGGTCACTCTGAACGGCAAGAGCATCGACGTATCGGCGATCAAGTCGCTGTACACCACTTTCGCTTCGATGGCCTATTCGGAACGCGTGACCGACAAACCGTCCGCAGCGCCGTATATGACGGTCACCGTCAAGCTGACGACCGGCGGCACCGACGTGATTCAAATCATCCCTTACAACTCGCGCAAATATTTCGTCACGGTCAACGGGCAGGGCAATATGCTGATCTCCTATGAGCTCGCCGACGATCTGATGAACGCGCTCAAAGCGACCGACAAGACCTCACTCGGATAAATACAATCATCAAAAAGGGGCGGTTCGAAAGAACCGTCTCTTTTCAGTTTTAATATATCCGGGTGCCGAAGGTTCAGAGCGGTTCGCAGGGCGTTGCTTGTCAGGATCAAAGCGGTATGATACAATAGGGCGGTAAAAACAGAGCGAATGAGGAAAAACGATGACCGAGAATTTCAAAGAACACAACCGGGAAGTCAAGGAGCTTTGGAAAGCATTTTACGCGGGAAAACCCGAACGCATTCCGATGACAATCGGCGCAAGCCCCCGCTTTTTTTTGCTCAATCCCGCTTATAACACAAAAAGAATTTCGTTTCGGGAGTATTTCAACGACCCCGAGATTATGTGGAACATTCAGCTCGAGTTTGCAAAACTTACGGCGTTTCAGATTTTTTTCGACCACGAGATGGGCGTGCCCGAAAACGGGTGGGCGGTCAACGTGGATTTTCAAAACACGTTTGAGGCGCCTTGGCTCGGCTGCGGGATTCGCTATCCCGAGGACAACGTCCCTGCGACCGTCCCGTGTCTGCGTGACGGCAACAAATATGAGCTGCTCGAAAAAGGCGTGCCCGACCCGTTTTCGGGGTTGATGCGAACAGCGAAAGAATACTATGAAATTTTCCGCGAAAAGGGCGAAAAGGGTTTTGTTTACGAAGGCGCGCCGGTCTCGGTCAACCGCGTGATGGACGGCACCGACGGGCCTTTTACGATCGCCTGCAATCTGCGGGGCACCGGGGAATTCTGCGTCGATTTGTACGAGGACACCGAATACGCGCTGCAGCTGATGGGTCTGATCACCGAAGCCACGATTCAAAGAATCAAGGCGTGGCGAAAATTTGAGGGTCTGCCCGAAAAGAGCGCAGGGATCTGGTTCGCGGATGACAGCACCGCGCTTTTATCTCTTGAATGTTATAAAGAATTCGTGCTGCCGTTTCATAAAAAACTGGTCTCCGAACTCTCAACGAAAGACACCGGCAATCAGATCCATCTGTGCGGCGACGCGTCGCATCTGTTCAAGACGTATCAGGACGAACTCGGCTGCACGAAATTCGACACGGGATTTCCGGTCAATCACGGCGAGCTCGTCAAAGAGCTCGGGCCCGAGGCGGTCGTCTACGGCGGGCCGCGTATCCAGCTGCTCCAAAACGGCACCAAGGAGGCCGTCGCCGCGGAGGTGAAACGGATCATCCGGCAGGTGAAACCGCTGACCAAAAAATTCGTCCTTCGGGACGCGAACAACCTCGCGCCGCTGACCCCGCTCGAAAACGTCAAAGCCATGTATGACGCGGTCAGGGAGTATGGGAGGTTTGAATAGGAGACCGTTTTTTTAAGAGCTTTGGCCCCCGGTAAAGACGGAGATTTATTCCGTCATTGCGAGGGGCTTTACGCCCCGCGGCAATCCAGTGCGATAATCCGCTCGGCGGGGGCGGGCGATTCATAATCGCCCCTACGCTTCCGAATATGTTTCTGCTCCGCGTTTCTCTTCGCAAAAACGGGAGTTTCTTTCCGTCATTGCGAGGGGCTTTACGCCCCGCGGCAATCCGGGGTGATAATCCGCTCGGCGGGGGCGGGCGATTCATAATCGCCCCTACATTTCGTCGGCGCGGCGGCCGCGCCGACTCCCTCGCAAAGACAGGCGCGCGCGTTTTATCGCTTGTAAGGGCGAGCGCGTTATGGTATAATGGCACACGTGCAAAAGCGGGAAATCATATTGACAAAACAAGGGGAAAAGCATCACCATGAAGAATTCACGGCAAAAGGGACTGGACATTTTTAATCGGAAAAGCAACGGCGAGGGAGTCATGTGGACGGGGCATCCGAACACCGACACCGTGCCGATCTTCGCCAAAGAGTGGGGCATCGAGCCGACCCGCGAGGCGATTTACGAATACTTAAACGACGACTGCCGCTGGTTTATGGCGGACGGATATTACCATCACCCCGAGGGAAAGCCGATGCTGGACCCTTCTTTCGGCATCGACCGGGCAAAGACCCTGAGCGCGCCCGGGTGCTTCGCCGAGACCGAAACGGTCGCCGAAGTCGACCGGTACCCGTGGCCGGACGTCAAATACCTGGAGTTCGGCGAGCTTTACAAGACCATGGACAAGTATTCCGACAAGCTGGTCTTTTCGGGGATGTGGTGCTGCTTTTTTCACAACCTCTGCGATTTCATGGGCATGGAGAATTATTTTATCGCGATGTACGAGCGGCCCGAGGTGGTCGAGGCGATCACCGAGCATCTGGTCGATTTCTATATTGCCGCGAATGAGAAATTTTTCAGTGGACTCGGCGACCGCGCCGACGTGATGTTTTTCGGAAACGACTTCGGAACCCAGCTCGATCTGTTTTTGTCGCTCGAACAATTCCGCAGGTTTTTGCTGCCGTCGTTCAAGCGGCTCATCGCGGTCGGCAAGAAATACAACAAAAAAGTGATGCTGCACTCCTGCGGCTCGATTTACCGCATCATCCCGGATCTCATCGACGCGGGGGTGGATGCGCTGCACCCGATCCAGGCGAAAGCCGCGGGCATGAGCGCGCAGGATTTGAGCCAATATAAAAACGATCTCGCGTTTGTCGGCGGGATCGATGCGCAGTCGTTATTCGTGAACGGCACGCCGGAGGATATCCGCAATGAAGTCAAACGGGTGCGCGGCCTGCTCGGGCCGAACATCATCATCTCCCCGAGCCACGAGGAGATCTTGCCGAACGTTCCGGCCGCGAATATATTGGCTATGGCGGAAGCCGCACACAAAGCGGAGTAGACGTTTTGTAGGGCGCAAGGCATCACGAGCTGCGAGTCCGCACGGGCTACGGCCCGCCTGACGCGCCGCGTTGGGACGAAGTGAAGAGTGAATAAGAAAGACAAAAGGTACCCGGCAGAATTATAATTGTAGGGGCGATCTTTGATCGCCCGTTTTCCGGGAAAGAATTTTTACGGGCGAACGCGTCGGGCCGCGCCCGTGCGGACCGCGTCCGTGCGGGCCGCGCCCGATTTCGCCCCCACATTTTTAGTTCATAATCATATTCCTTTAAAAAAACAAAACGGCGGCTTCCTTTCGGAAAGCCGCTGTTTTGCATAGGAGGCGTTATAATCGGTTTATGAATCGGGTGCGCGGGCGATTTTCGGATGCGCCCGTATGTGATCGATTGGGACGTCTGCGATATTCAAAGAAATTGCTTCAATTCTTATTTTACGATCGGAGCGTCTACAATGTTTTGAGGCATATTCGTATATTTCTTGAAGTTGGCGATGAACTTCTCCGCGAGGGCTTTCGCCGACTTATCGTAGGCCTCTTTGTCCGCCCAGGTCTTTCTCGGGTCGAGAACTTCGGCGGGGACGTTCGGGCAGCTCTGCGGGACCGGCAGGTTGAAGAACGGGTCGCGGACGTATTCGACGTTGTCGAGTTCGCCCTTGAGCGCTGCCGAGATCATCGCGCGGGTGAGCTTGATGCTCATGCGTTTGCCGACGCCGTAGGGGCCGCCGGACCAGCCGGTGTTGACCAAAAAGACGTTCGCGCCGGTCGCAGTGATGCGTTCGCCCAGCATCTTCGCGTAGATGCTCGGGTCGAGCGGCAGGAACGGCGCGCCGAAGCAGGTCGAGAAAGTCGTCTGCGGTTCGGTGATGCCGCGCTCGGTGCCGGCCAGTTTGCTGGTATAGCCCGAGACGAAATGATACATGGCAAGATTATTGTCCAGTTTGGAGATCGGGGGCAGCACGCCGAACGCATCCGCCGTGAGGAAGATGACGGTCTTGGGCTGGCTTCCGACACCCGGGATGACGGCGTTCGGGATGAAGTCGACCGGATAGCCGACGCGGGTGTTCTCGGTCAGAGAATCGTCGGCAAAATCGAATTCGCGGGTCTCCGGGTCCATGACCACGTTTTCAACCAGCGCGCCGAACTTGATGGCGTTCCAGATCTGGGGCTCATGTTCCTGCGAGAGGTTGATGCACTTGGCATAGCAGCCGCCCTCGAAGTTGAAGGTGCCGTCATCGGACCAACCGTGCTCGTCGTCGCCGATGAGCTTGCGCTCGGGGTCGGCGGACAGCGTGGTCTTGCCGGTGCCGGAGAGGCCGAAGAACAGCGCGGTGTCGCCCGCGGCGCCGATGTTGGCGGAGCAGTGCATCGGGAAGACGTTGATTTCCGGCAGAACGAAGTTCATGACGGTGAAGACGCTCTTCTTGATTTCGCCCGCGTACTGGGAGCCCGCGATGAGCACGATCTTCTTTTCGAAGTCGACCAGAATCGCCGCTTCGCTGTGGGTCTTGTCGATTTCGGGGATGCATTTGAAGCCCGGGGCCGCGATGATCGTGAAATCAGCCGTGAAATTTTGGAGCTGTTCGGCGGTCGGACGGATCAGCATCTGGTGGATGAACATGTTTTCGGAGGCCAGTTCGTTGACGACGCGGAAGCTCTTCGCGTATTTGGGGTCGGCGCCCGCGAAACCGTCGAAAATGAACAATTCGCGGTTCTGCAGATAGGCGACGACTTTGTCGTAAATCTTATCAAAGACCTCGGGCGCCATGGGCGCGTTGACTTTGCCCCAGGAGATTTTGCCGTGGATGCTGCCGCGGTCGACGACGAATTTGTCGTCGGGCGAGCGGCCGGTATATTTTCCGGTGTTGACTACCAGTGCGCCGGTTAAAGACAGCGTGCCTTCGCCGCGGGCGAGTGCCTTCTCGGTCAGCTGCGCGGGGTTGAGATTGCGCCAGACGGCAGTCGAATTAATGATGCCGAGTTTCTCGATTCCGTATGTTTCCATAGTGTCTATCCTCTTTCAAAAATGAATGGCCGGCGAAGATATTAATCTTCACCAATTATATTGTATCACAAAGAAAGTCAAATTTGAATACGGTTTTTGCAACATTTTGTCGATATTCGAAAGATTTTCCGATTTTACCAAAAATCATAAAAAAATTTTATAATTGCTGGAGGAAATGACAGATTTAGATCAGTAGGGAAAGGTCTTGACCTTTCCGAGCGGGCGAACAGCCCGCAGGTAAGGGGCGGCTTCAAGATGACCCGCCGTTTGATCCCGAAACCTTTACTTTATACGGAATATACGGTATAATATGGAAGGGAGGGGATGGAATGAAAAAGTTGATTGCGGCGGTTGTCTTGGTGGCCTTGTTATGGGGCTTTATTCCGGCGTGCGATTCAAGCCAAACGGTGCGGTTTCAGTTAAAAATCACCTATCCGGTTACGGAGGATTACTTCATTTGCGCAGAGGGGCAGGAGATTAAACAGGAACTTATTTTAGAAGATTTTAAATATACAGAAGAAATGTCGGAGAATTCCACTTTTCGCATTTATGATGTGGCGCTCAGATATCCCAACGAGGTGACGGTTCGGGAGGACGGCAGGTCTTTCTGGACGATTTATATCGGGCATATCTCGGAGAACGGCGAATTCTTTTCTGACACGATAAAAAATATCGGAATTCGCAGCGGGCACACGACGGTGGAGGCCTACACCGGCGGGAAGGTCTTATATGATACAGTGAAAACGGTTTACAGCGATGAGAATTTTACGCTTTACGCGAATGAGGGGATGGAACACGGCGACGGAAATATGCTTCATGACACACAGTTTGTCTTTTATGAAAAAGACGGCGAGCGCGTGGACTGCGGAAGCGTTTTACCCTATGCAACCATCAAACCGCTCGGGCAAAACACGCCGTATGCGAACGGCAACGCCGAGACCTGGTTTTCGGTGATTTCGGGCGCAGAAGGCGTCGGCGAGATTGACCGTTTTTGCGTGACGACGAAAGTACGGGAACCGCAGCCCGAGTGCACTTTGACCTATGCCGATTTACCCGATGTCACTTCCGAAAAAGGCGCAAAATGGCTGATGGTTTCGGAATTTGCGGCGGACGGAATTAAACCGGAGACCGATTTGGCGGCGATGAAGGCGGCATTCGGGGAGCCGGTATCCAGTTGGGGTGAATATGACGAGACATTGAATTACATGGCGTATCAATATGACGGCGTGAAATATATTTTTCGGACGGGAATCTTTCATGACGTTTGGGAGGAACAAAATATCACATACAAAGCCGTATTTACAAAAAATCTGGTGGAATTCCCGCGCGGAATCAAGATCGGTGATCGATTTGAGGACGTTTTAAAAAAGTTTCCGCAGGAGATGGACTATAAAGACGATAAAAACGAAAACTTGTTTTACGGAGATTATTGGACTAAATACGAGTCGGTGGGATGGGGTTCGGTAGGTATTGAAAACAATGATTTCAGCATTGACAACGGCGTTTGGATTTCGGCGATCTGCGATGAGTATTGGCCGATGTTACAGGTGCATTTTACGGATGATTTGATTGCGGATAAGATTGTGGTGCAGTTTTCGGCATACCCGTACGGATGAAAATTATAATTCAGAATTAAGAATTAAACCCCCGGCGGTTTTGAAATACCGCCGGGGGTTTTAGTTTACAGAGGACGAACGGCAAGCGAACGAAGTTCGCTCTACACGGGAATAAACAGATCAAGTGGAGGTCAAGGTTTTTCAATGCGAACC
>Ga0209099_1003869_pt1 | contig 11791 bp, 13 predicted proteins | sample AD_JPNHW2_MetaG_FD_184430 | JGI IMG/M metagenome (GOLD analysis project Ga0209099, IMG submission 184430) | Active sludge microbial communities of municipal wastewater-treating anaerobic digesters from Japan - AD_JPNHW2_MetaG (SPAdes) (version 2) | ecosystem: Engineered > Bioreactor > Anaerobic...
ATATAATTAAAAAAATAATCATCCCTGCCTTAAATTAAGTTTGTGATAAATTTGTTTTTCGTTCTTGCCCAGCGGTCCGATCAAAGCCAGATTAATAATCTCTTGCCGGAATATCTGTCTGGCAACCAGACGGACATCCTCCAGGCAAACCCGGTTTACCTCTTTAATAATCTGATCTAAAGAATAAACCTTATCTAAACAGGCAATACTCTCCCCCATCCAAAGCATATATTCCATAGTATCCTCAAGCGCCAGACTTAACTGCCCCTGATAAAACTCTTTGGCCCGCTTGAATTCATCTTTAGTGACCAGGGTCTTTTTAGTCTTACCCAACTCTTGTAAAATCAACCCCAGGCAATCCTGGACCTTAAGGTTATCGATCCCGGCATGTACTAAAAATACTCCGGTATCATTATAACGTTTAAGCCCGGTACCGATTTCATAAGCCAAGCCTCTTTTTTCCCGGACTTCATTAAAAAGCCGGCTGGACATATTCCCCCCTAAAATTATATGCAAGATTGCCTGCGCGTGCCTTAAAGGATGATCGCGTTTTAAAGCGTGAAAACCCATGGCCATATGGGTCTGTTCGGTCCCTTTATGAAAAATCTTTAGCTGCGGCTTATCTTGAGATTGCCGGGCTTTTATAAAAGTATTTAACCCGCTATTTTTAAGCGGAGAAAAAATTTCCGAAACCCGGCTTGCCAATAAATCATCCTCCAGTAAACCGGCGGCACTAATCACCATATTCTCCGGAGTATAGTGCCGGCTTTGGAACGATTTTAAAACCTTTCGATCGATACTATTTACGGTTTCCACTGTGCCGATTACCGGAGAACCTAAAGCTTGCCGCGGCCAAAGTAGTTCATCCAGCAGTTCATTAACATAGCTTTGCGGAAGATCCCGATACATCTTTAACTCTTCCAAAACCACGGTTTTTTCTTTATGAATATCCGTTGCCGTTAAGCACGGGTTGATCACCATGTCGGATAAAATATCTAAAGCCTCCAACAGGTAACGGTGGGGAATCTTAACCAGATAGCAGGTGTGCTCCTCGGAAGTAAAACCATTCAGCGATCCCCCTACTCCTTCAATCGATTCTTTGATCGAGCGGCAGGAATATTTTTTACTGCCTTTAAAAAGCAGGTGCTCAAGAAAATGCGAGATGCCTTTTTGCTCAGGCAGCTCATAACGACTGCCAATATTGATCCAAATTCCCAAAGACACCGAATGCACCCCGGCGGAACGCTTAGTGATTATTCTTAAACCGTTCTTTAGTTTTTTTCTTTTATACATTTAATTTCCCCACAAATTCGCCTACTCTTTGCACCAAATTAGCCCTTCCCATATTTTTTTTGATCTGGGCAACGATTGCGCTGCCTACAATTACTCCGTCGGAAATCCGGCCGACCTGACGGACTTGTCCGGCATTTGATATGCCAAACCCGACACAAACCGGTTTAGTGGTTAACTTTTTAATGGCGGCTAGCTTGATTTTTAAATCTGAACTTAAATTTTTACGGCCGCCGGTTACCCCGGTCAAAGAAACATAATAAATAAATCCGCGGGCAACTTTCAAAATAGCCTTAATCCTCGCTAAAGAACTGGTAGGAGTAATAAAACAAATATTCGCCAGCTGCTTTTGGTTAGCATAACGGCTGAATTCTCTGGCTTCTTCAAATGGTAAATCCGGGATAATCACTCCGTCGACGCCGGCGGCTTGCGCTCTATCCACAAAAGCTTTTTGGCCAAAACAAAAAACCGGATTATAATAAGTCATCAAACAAATCGGCACATCAGTAACTTTACGCAAACGCTTAACTAATTCTAAGATCTTTACCAGATTAGTCCCTTTTTTAAGGGAATATCCTGAAGCTTCTTGAATCGTAGGACCGTCAGCCAGGGGATCAGAAAAAGGCACGCCCAATTCAATTAGATCTACTCCTTTTTTCTCTAATTCCATAACTAACCCGGCGGTCGTAGATAGATCCGGAAAACCAGCAGTAATAAAAGCAATAAAAGCTTTCTTACCTTGATTTTTCAGTTGAATAAATTTTCTATCAATCCTGTTCATGTAAATCCTTATCCCCTCTTCCGGAAAGACAAACAATAACTAAAGCCCGCTTAAACATTTTTTTAAATTTATTTAGATATCCGATCGCATGCGCAGACTCCAGCGCCGGAATGATCCCTTCCACCAATGATAATAATTTAAATCCCGCCAAGGCCTCTTGATCCGTAACTGAAGTATAATCAGCCCGTTTGATCTGCTGATAATAAGCATGCTCCGGCCCTACTCCCGGATAATCTAATCCGGCAGCCACCGAATACGCATTTTTGATCTGGCCGAACTTATCTTCTAAAATTTTTGATTTAGTACCGTGCAGCACTCCGACTGAACCTGCGCCTAAGCTGGCAGAATGTTTACCGGAAGCTAAACCTAACCCCGCCGCTTCCACTCCGATCATTTTAACCTTCGAATCATTAAAAAAAGGATGAAACAGCCCCATGGCATTACTGCCGCCGCCAACACAAGCCAACAGATAATCCGGAAGACGCTTTTCTTTCTTTAAGATCTGCGCCCGGGCTTCTTTACCGATCACCGATTGGAAATTACGCACCATTTCAGGATACGGATACGGCCCGGCAACCGTACCAATTACATAGTAGGTATTGCGCACATTAGTTACCCAATCCCGCAAAGCCTCGGTCATGGCGTCTTTTAAAGTTTGCGTGCCGCTTTTTACACTGATCACCCTGGCACCCAGCAATTTCATCCGCATTACATTTAAAGCCTGACGGCGGATATCTTCCTCTCCCATGTAGACATCACATTTTAACCCGAATAAAGCCGCCACCGTAGCCGTAGCCACCCCATGCTGGCCTGCCCCGGTTTCGGCAATCAATCTTTTTTTACCCATTCTTACCGCTAAAAGCACCTGCCCCAAAGTATTATTAATTTTATGCGACCCGGTGTGCAGGAGATCTTCTCTTTTTAAATAAATTTTCCGAATACCTAAATACCGGCTTAAATTAACCGCTTCATAAAGCGGAGTCGGACGCCCCGCATACTCGGCAAGATAATCGGCTAGCTTGCGGTTAAATTCTTTATCGCCCTTAACTTGCGCGTATTCTTTAGTTAATTCATCCAAAGCATAAATCAGCGTTTCAGGAACAAACCTTCCTCCAAATTGCCCAAAATGGCCTACCTTAGAAACAGGTTGGTACGGTTTTAATTTTTTATTGAGTTGGATAAATTTTTTCATAATCCCTTAGCGAACCATTGCTTAAAAAATCTTTTAGAATATCATACCCTTTGCCCAGATCCCCGAACATCCCCTGGACGTTACCCAAGAGGTTAAAAGAAGGCATACTGAAATTAGTCAGATTAGCCCTAAAAGCCATAATTTTATACATCGCCGCATCCAGCATAAAAGAAGCTAAGTAGATAAAAACACCGCAAATCAAAATTAACACGGCTATCCAAGTCAAGCAGCCCAGCAGGCATTTCATCCCTTTGCTTTTAGGCTTTATAAACAAGCCGCGTTTATCTAAAAACTCACCGCAATAGCGGCATTTTATGGCGTCATCTTGAATTTCTTCTGCGCAAAATTGGCACTTTTTCATATCTGGCTTTCTTTAGCTTAATGCCTGAATAAATCTTTTAACCTTCCGGTGGTCTTTTTTTCCGGGGCTTGATTCTAAACTGCTGGAAGCATCCACCCAATCAGGTTTTAATAAACTAACCGCCTTAATCACATTGCCCGAAGTCAATCCTCCGGAAATAAATACGACAGGCTTCATTCTAGCTGCTTGAGCAAGTATTTTCCAGTTAAATTTTTTTCCCGTACCGCCTAAACTGGTCTTAGAAAAACTATCAAACAAATAAGCAAAAGTTTTATATTGAAGAACCTTGTTCAAATCCTCTTTTTTTCCTATCCGGAAAGCTTTAATAACTTTATAATCTTTAAATTTCCGGCAGTAAGCAGGCGATTCTTGGCCGTGGAATTGTAACATATCTAAACGCACTTCCCGGGCGATCCTTCTTACCGTAGGCATCTTTTCATCCACAAAAACTCCCACCCGTAAAATTCTTTTCGGCAGGATCTTGGATATATTTTTAGCTTGCCGCGGTTGAATATAACGCGGGCTTTTTTTATAGAAAACAAATCCTAAAGCCCCGGCGCCGGCAAAATAACTAAATAAAGCATCCTCTAAATTAGTAATCCCGCATATTTTTACTTTAACCATATTTTTAAACCTTAAACCGGCGGTAGCGCTAAACGGGAAAACTTCAGTAGCAGGCTGCCCGCCGATAGCTTAGCGACCAGGACCCTTAAAGCGCCTACCAGCCCATTACCTCTTCCACTTTGTTTTTGATATCTTCTGCTTCCATAAAAGCTGTACCAATCAACACTCCGCTAGCACCTAAAATTTTCAAAAACAAAATATCCTGTGAATTTTTTATCCCGCTTTCAACCACGACTGTCTTTTCTTTGGGAATTAAAGTAAATAATTTCTCCGTGGTCTTAAAATCAATCTCAAGCGTGCGGAGCGAGCGGTTGTTAATACCAATAATCGGCACCTTAAGGCTCAAGACTTTCTTAAGCTCTTTTTCATCATGCACTTCAACCAGATAATCCAATCCCAGGGTATCGGCAATCTGCATTAATTCGACCAGCTTGTCTTTAGTCAATAGGTCGGCGATCAATAGGATTGCGTCCGCCCCGAAATAACGCGACTCATAAACCTGATAGCTTTCTAAAATAAAATCTTTTCGCAAAACCGGGACCGTCATAATATTCTTGACCTGATTTAGATAAGCCAGATTACCGCTAAAAAAATCCTCTTCCGTCAATACAGAAACCGCCTGGACCCCGGCATCCTGATAATTACGGGCGATCTCCTCTAAATTAAAATTCTGCCGGATAATGCCTTTAGAAGGCGAAGCCTGCTTGATCTCGGCGATTAACGAAATTTGTTTAGGCTTGCTGATTGCTTCCTTAAACGGCCGGGTAGCCGGCAAACCGGCTGATTGAGCAATTAATTCCTCCTGGCTGATCTGCTGTTTAGCCAAAAGGATCCTTTCTTTCTTTTTCGCCACAATTTGCTTTAAAATATCGGTTTTAGCCATTATTCGAATACTCCTTCAATAACTTGAGTTTATTAGCTGCCGCCCCGGAATCAATGGATTCTGCCGCGAGTTTTATTCCTCTGGCGATGGTATCAGTTTTATTGGCCGCATAAATAGCGCAACCGGCATTAAGTAAAACAATATCCCGGCGGGCGCCCCGGGCTCCGGTTAAGATACTATTAGCAATTTCCACATTCTCATCGACTGAACCGCCCAATATATCATTAATGTTTGCCCGCTTAAAACCGAAATCCTCCGGAGTGATTTCATAATCTTTGATCACCCGGCCGGAGACCTCAGTAACAAAAGTCTTCTCCGTCGTAGTTATTTCATCCAAACCATCCGCTCCATAAACCACTAAGATGTGGCTGGAGCCTAAATTATGCAGGACTTCTGCCAGAGGCCTTACCCATTGTTTAGAGTATACGCCGATCAGCTGATTCGTTGCCCGCGCCGGATTAATCAACGGCCCGAGAATATTAAAAATTGTTTTTTGGGCAATTTGTTTTCTTGCCGGCATGACATAGCGCATCGCTAAATGCAGCTTGGGAGCAAATAAAAAAGCAATCCCGATCTCTTCAAGGCATTTTTTAATTTTCGCCGCATCCATGTCAATTTTGACACCTAAAGCTTCCAGGATATCCGCGCTTCCGCACCGGCTGGATACGGAACGATTGCCGTGTTTAGCTACCGTCACTCCGGCGCCGCTGGCAACTAAAGCGGAAATTGTGGAGATATTAAAGGTGCCTTTTTTATCTCCCCCGGTACCGCAGGTATCCAGGATATTAGGCTTATCTACAATTACCGGCTCAACATATTTAAGCATCACATTTACCGCCGAGGTTATTTCGGCCACGGTCTCGCCTTTTTCATTCAGGGAAGTTAAAAAAGCAATGATATCGGCGGTATCCACCGCGCCGCTTAAAATCTCCCGCATTACCTGTTGCATCTGCAAAGGCGTTAAATTCTTTTTATCCAATAACCGTTTAATCAAATCTTTAATCATTTAAGTTTAATAAAATTATCCAGTATGTCTTTGCCGCTTTTAGTCAATATTGATTCCGGATGAAACTGTACGCCCCAAACAGGATAAGCTTTGTGCTTCAGGCCCATAACTTCAGCATCATTTGTCCAAGCGATTAGCTCCAGGCAATCCGGGAGGCTCCTCTTTTCCACCAGCAAAGAATGATAACGCGTAGCCATAAACGGATTGGGAATATTTTTAAAAATATCTTTTTGGTTATGATAAATTTTGGAGGTCTTGCCATGCATCAACCTGGCGGCTTGCACGATTTTGCCTCCGAAACAATAGCCGATCGCCTGGTGCCCCAGGCAAACTCCCAAAATAGGGATTTTTCCGCAAAATTCTTTGATTACCGCACAGGAAATACCGGCATTTTCCGGCCGGCCCGGGCCCGGAGAAATAACGATCTTTTGCGGATTGAGCTGTTTAATATCTTCAAGAGAAAGAAGATCATTGCGATAAACTAAAACCCGCTGTCCTAATTCTCCCAGGTACTGGACCAGATTATAAGTAAAAGAATCATAGTTATCGATCATTAAAATCATTCTTTTTCTCTCCAGACTCTTGCGCCTAAATTGATCAATTTTTGTTCGATAAATTCATACCCCCGCTCCAAGTGGTATATCCTGGAAATAGAAGTCTTGCCGTTCGCGGCAAGCCCGGCCAGGACCAAACCAGCGGAAGCCCGCAAGTCAGATGCCATTACCGGAGCTCCGGATAGACTCTTTATCCCTTCCACAATCGCATGCGGCCCTTCTCTCTGGATATGGGCGCCCATTCGGTTAAGTTCGGCAACATGCATAAACCGGTCAGGATAAATTTTCTCAGTAATTACGCTGATACCCGGAGTAACCGCCATTAAGCTCATCATCTGCGCCTGCATATCGGTAGGAAATCCCGGGTAAGGAAGAGTGGTAATATTTACCGAATTTAATTTCCGGTTACCCTTAACCCGCACTGCCCCATCCTTGGCTTCCAGATGCGCCCCGGCTTCGTTTAATTTATCGATTAATGACCCCAAATGCTGGTATTGCACATTTTTAACCAGGACATCTCCGCCGGTGACCAGGGAAGCCAAGATCATTGTCCCAGCTTCAATCCGGTCAGGGATTATCTGATGCACGGCGCCGTGTAAATACTTGACTCCCTCGATTTCAATTACCGGAGTGCCATGACCTTTAATTTTTGCGCCCATTTTGATTAAAAATTCCGCTAGATCTACTACCTCCGGCTCACAAGCCGCAGATTCAATAATCGTTTTACCGGATGCTAACACCGCGGCCATCATTACATTATCCGTAGCTAAAACTGAGGAACCAAAAATCCCGCCCAGATAAATATAGGCGCCGCGTAATTTACTGGCCTTGGCAATCACATATCCGGCATCAATACTAATATCAGCACCCAGTGCCCGGATGCCTTTCAGGTGCAGATCGACCGGACGCACGCCGATTACGCAGCCTCCGGGAAGGGAAACTTTGGCTTGTTTCAATTTGCCCAAAAGTGGCCCCAAAACGCAAAATGAAGCCCGCATCGTCGAAACTAATTTATATTCGGCGATAAAACTGGCCTGCTTACCGGCAGCAACACTAACTTTGCCTTTGTCAAAATCGGCGATCTTGCCTAAAGCGCGTAAGATCTTAAGCATGCTGTTGGTATCGCGTAAATTCGGCACGCCCTTAATTACGCATGGCTCATCCGTAAGCAAAGTCGCCGCCATAATCGGCAACACCGCATTTTTTGCCCCCGAAATCGTAACCTCGCCTTTTAATTTTACTCCGCCTTCAATAATCAATTTATCCATTTGCAGAAATCCCCTGTTTAGCTATCACTACGCGTTTTATATTATTGTAATCTTTGATGATCTCCAGAATATTAAAGCCCTGTCCAACACACAGCGCTCTGACCTGATTGGCCTGATTGGCCCCGACTTCCATAGCCAATAAACCATCTTGATTTAAATATGCAGCCGCCCGAAGAATAATTTTGCGGTAAAAATCCAAACCGTCAATACCGCCGGCTAAGGCTAAAGACGGCTCATAAGATATTTCTCTGGCCAACCCCCCTAACTCCTGCCTGGTGATATAGGGAGGATTGCTGATAATTAGATCAAATTTATCCCGATCTTCTTTTAACGCGCTAAAAATATCGGAATGTAAAAATTTAATTTTAACTTTGTGCAAATCCGCGTTTTTTTTAGCTAATTGTAAAGCGCAAACAGAAATATCCGTAGCCCAAACTTGCGCCTGCGGCAATAGTTTAGCCGCTGAGATAGCAATGCACCCGGAACCCGTACCCAGATCAAGAATCTTAAGCCGGCGGGTTTTACCCAGCGGCTTTAATTTCTCAAGCGCAGAACTTAATAAAATTTCAGTTTCCGGGCGGGGGATCAAAGCGCGTTTATCGACCTTAAATTCCAGGCCCATGAATTCAGTTGATCCTAAAATATACTGCAACGGTTCACCCGTAATCCTGCGCTTAAATATCCGGCAGGCTTGGGCAGATTTATTGCCGCCTAACCGTTTTTCTTTATTCAAATATAAAGACAACCGGTCACAATTTAAAATATGGCTGTAAACTAATTCCGCTTCGTTCATGCGGCACCTTTATTGCTTAAGTTCTATACGCCCAAACTTTTGATATCCAAAGATTAAACGCCGCGCTGCTGGCGTTTATTCTCTTGTTCTGCTTTCAATAAAGCCTCAAAAAGTTCATCCATCTGCCCCTCTAAAATCCCTTCCAATTGGTGAGAAGTAAAATTGATCCGGTGATCCGTGACCCGCCGGTCAGGATAGTTATAAGTCCGTATCTTTTCACTGCGGTCACCGCTGCCGATTTGAGTTTTCCGGGCACTGGATAATTTTTTTGCCTCATTCTCAACCTTTACCTCTAAAATACGGGCGCGTAAGACTCTCATCGCCTTAGCTTTATTCTTAATTTGTGAACGCTCATCTTGACAAGCCACTACCGTACCGGTGGGAATATGCGTAATCCTGACCGCGGAATCCGTTTTCTGCATGTGTTGTCCGCCGGGGCCGCTGGAACGGTAAGTATCAATCCTTAAGTCTTTTGGTTCAATCACTAAATCAATCTCTTCCGGTTCCATCAATACCGCCACCGTAGCTGTGGAGGTATGGATCCGCCCCTGGGATTCTGTCGTCGGCACCCGTTGCACGCGATGTACCCCGCTTTCAAATTTCAAACAACGGTAAGAATCCTTTCCTTTTACGCTAAAAACTATTTCTTTAATCCCGCCGGCCTCATTAATACTGGAATACATCGGTTCAATAGTCCAGCCTTTGTTATCAGCATATTTAGAATACATCCGGTATAATACGGCCGCAAAAAGCCCGGCCTCATCGCCTCCGGTGCCCTGACGGATTTCCACGATACAGTCACGCCCGGCATCCTTATCTTCTCCGGCCAGGATTTTATCCAGTTTCCCCATCAGGATAGTTTTTTTCTCGGCTAAAATCACCTGTTCGGCGCGGGCCAATTCGATAAACTCCTGCTCATGCTTACCCGCCATCACCGTTTCAAGATCGGCAATTTCTTTAAGCAAATCCTTATACTCCCGATATAAAGAAACCAGCGGCTTGATATCCGACAGCTCCTTAGCCAGCTTATTATAGGTCTGGCGGTCGCTGATCTGCTCATGGTTCCCCAAAAGCTGCTCCAGTTCCTGGTAACGGATAACAGATTTTTCTAGTTGTTTATACATTTAATGAGCGGACAACTTATGGAGGCCAAGCCGACATAAGTTGTAGCTCCGATTTATCGGAGCGTCCGCGAATTAATACTGTGTCTGCGAGAAAATTCTAGAGAATTTTCGAGCGGGAAGACACAGCAACTTGTGAGTCCGCACTTAAATCATTGGCGGATTTATTTATTCTTCTTGGCGTATTTCTTGACAAACTTATCCACGCGGCCGGCAGAATCCACTAATTTTTGCTTACCGGTAAAAAACGGATGGCATTTCGAACAAATTTCCACCCGGATGCTTGGCTTAGTGGAACGGGTATGCACCGTCTCACCGCAAGCGCAGATAATCGTACTTTCTTTGTAGTTAGGATGAATTTTCTCTTTCATTTTGACCCCTTTCTCTGTTTGTTGTTTTTAAATACTTTTCGGTTAATACTGCCGCTTCTTATTGCGGCAATAGTTTATTTTTGATTCATACTGTTTAAAAATTCTTCATTATTCTTTGTTTTACTTAACTTTTCGATCAACAACTCCATGGCTTCCACGTTATTCAACTCATTTAGAACCTTTCTTAAGATCCAGGTTTTGCTTAACACATCCGGCTTAACTAAGAGCTCCTCGTGGCGGGTATTTGAACGCTTAATATCAATGGCCGGATAAATTCTGCGCTGGAAAAGATTACGATCCAGTTGAGTCTCCATGTTGCCGGTTCCTTTAAACTCTTCAAAGATAACCTCATCCATCCGGCTTCCCGTATCCACCAGGGCCGTAGCAATAATCGTCAAGCTTCCGCCTTCATCTACCGCGCGGGCGGCGCCAAAGAATCTCTTGGGTTTCTGCAGGGCATTAGAATCAATACCGCCGGAGAGAACTTTTCCGCTGTGCGGAACCACAGAGTTATAAGCCCTGGCCAGACGCGTAATACTATCCAGAAGCACAACCACGTCACGCTTATGCTCAACCAGGCGCTTGGCTTTTTCTAAAACAATTTCAGCAACCTGCACGTGGCGTTCCGGCGGCTCATCAAAGGTGGAAGAGATAACTTCCCCTTTAACATTACGCTGCATATCCGTAACTTCTTCCGGACGCTCATCAATTAACAGAACGATCAGGATCACATCCGGATTATTACTGGTGATGGCGTTAGCGATTTTCTGCAACAGGACAGTTTTCCCGCTATAAGGCTGCGCAACGATCAAACCACGTTGCCCTTTACCGATCGGCGTAAGCAGGCTCATGATCCGCATAGATATTTCATCGGGTTTTGTCTCCATATTGAACGGCTCACGCGGATAAACCGGGGTAAGATTATCAAAAAGCACTTTTTCTTTTACTTCATCGGGATTTTCAAAATTTACCGCTTCAACCTTAAGCAAGGCAAAATATTTTTCCCCTTCCTTAGGCGGACGGATCTGGCCGCTGACCGTATCTCCGGTACGCAGTTCAAATTTTCTGATCTGCGAAGGAGAAATATAGATATCATCCGGACAAGGAAGATAATTATAGTTGGGGCTGCGTAAAAAACCAAACCCTTCGGAAAGTATTTCCAATACCCCCTCCCCAAACATCAATCCTTCTTTTTCAGCCTGAGCCTGAAGAATTTTAAAAATCAGATCCTGTTTTTTTAACCCGCTGGTACCATTGGCATTTAATTCACGAGCCAACTTGTTCAATTCACTAATCTTCATTTCTTTTAGATTTTTGATGTCTAACTTTTCCACAACTGCCTCCGTATTTTAACAACTTGTTTCTGGGTTTTACTTAAATAGCTGCTATTATCTATGATAAAATCCGCAAAACGTGACTTTGCCCTTTGCGAAATCTGGGATTTCATTCTTAAAATTACCTGCTGTTTTGTAAGTTTCCGGCTCTTGCGGGTACGTAGAATTTGTTGTTCTCTTTTTGCGGTTACCACGACCAGCTTATCTACGATA